>Ga0123356_10000034_pt1 | contig 149865 bp, 157 predicted proteins | sample TergutEmb28metaG_2_FD_92546 | JGI IMG/M metagenome (GOLD analysis project Ga0123356, IMG submission 92546) | Embiratermes neotenicus P3 segment gut microbial communities from Petit-Saut dam, French Guiana - Emb289 P3 | ecosystem: Host-associated > Arthropoda: Insects > Digestive system > Gut ... | reverse complement strand
TTAATAGAACCTATGTTAAATAATGCATTCCTAAGAATATTAGTTGTCGCAGTATTCTTTGGATTGCCGACTCTGTGGTATTATTGTTCGCATTATTTTTCATTGAATGCGGTAGGTCTCAATGGATTGTATGAAGTTGACTTAGACGACAAAGGAAATATAATTGATAGATTTAAAGGAATAACAATAAATACTATCATGTTATTCGCCTTTACTGTCGCGTTTGCCTTTTACGGATCGCTTGTTTTTGTAATTCTTAATACCTTTGATATAATTTCGATTCCAAGTATTGCATATTTGATTCCTGTTGGTGCCGGCGCTGCTTATTATACTATTAAGGTATTAAAAGCGCAAAGATTTGTGGGCATGCTCAAAAGGCAGACAAAAAACCAGATTATCGGACTGCCAATCGCTTTAGCTCTTGCACTTTTTCTGCCGTTATCAGCATTAGCAATGCCTAGTTCTGCTGATAGTGTTGGTGTAGGTAAAGTTGGTGTAATTAAATTTGACAATGTCAAAATGAATTCCACTCTAGAGGATCTGTCTGCAGAACGAGTAAAAACCCTAAACAAAGGAGATGAGGTTATTGTTTTGAGTAAATCAATAACAGTAACTGTAGAAGGCAGAAGAAGAGGGTATGTTCTTGTAGAACACGAAGGAGTACAAGGTTATATAAACGGCAATTTCATAGAGGATTAGAATTTCAGAAGAAGGTGTTTACGATATCAGAATTGTATATACTGACGGCGATACGTTTATTAAACGCGATGTTTCAGTAATGCCAAATGCAAGCGTAACATTTAATTCTGGAGACTGGTAAAAGTTTTACTAGACTTTAATTCGTTTCTACGATTTAACATTCAGCCTGACATTGCCCGAACCGACGGTTCGAAGTGTCAGGCTTTTTTTTCTCTGTGTGAGGAATTTGTAGATAAATTAAAGAATAAGGTCAAAAAGAGGAAGGAAATATTGGGTTTTATTTTTATAATGGAGTAAAACTTGAGGGATCGGTTTCGTAGTCTTTCATTCTTTCGTTAATCATTTCAACTTCTTCAGGGCTTGCCGCTTCAATTACAGGTTTCCAGTAATCATTTGTCAAAAAAAACAAAAGCGGTTTTATTGCAGGCAACGATCGATCTGGTAAAGTGTCAATCATAGTGTGCAACTCATTTCTTAATACTGCAGTTGTCATCTTTTATTCCCCTTATTTTTTTTGTTGTATACTTGACCTCTCGGATCAAGATGTGTAACAAATATATGGTTATCTCTATACCTAAATAATGCACGATAGCTTCCTATCGTTATCCTAAAATTTCCAGGTTGCCCTACCATTGGCTTAATATCACCTTCCGGCGGTTCTTTTTCAAGCCCCTTTAATGCAGTATTTATATGTCCCTTGTCAGGCTCATTAAGACGGTCAAGGTACTTTCTTGGTATTTTGTGAAGCAAAACCCGCATACTACTTTATTGTATAGCAAAGAATATAATTTCGTCAAGATTCAGAAAAACTCAAAAACCATCCCAAAATTTTCTCGCAGAGCCCGCAGGGAAGATTTCGAATCACAACTCTGCGTTCTCTGTAAACTCTGTGTCACTGCGTGAAGTCTTAACCGAATCTCCGTGTCCCTCTGTGTCTCCGTGAGATCTTCTCCGCGTCTTTTCGCTTAATTCAGTTTAACTTAACGAGAAAGATTATTGTCACGAACTAATACTACCTGACGGGAGCCGTAAACAAGAATTATTCTGTTTATGTTCATATATCTTACTCTTGCAGTCTCGGTGGTTGTTACTACTCTTTCAGAATTCGGCGCACGGGTGTTAACGGTAAACCTTACATCATAATGATTGGTTAATACATAAGTTCCCCATCTATCGATTCTTCTCTCTCCCATGGTTTGCGCTGAATTCCATCCTTCAGAAAATGTATTATCGTAATGAAAAACATAATCGTAATTACTGTTTCCTTCGGCAACCCAGCGGCCGGCAAAAGGTTTAGATTCGATATGAGGCGCTAGATATCCGCCGAATACCCATCCTATAACAAAACCATCATCATAATAATCAACTTCATACCAGTGCTCAGTTATTCCGTCTATCGTTATTCTTTGTGTTGTCCTTCTAAAAGTATTTACTAATGTGCCGAATGGTATTACCGCATATACTTCGCTGTCCAAAGCCGGAGTTGCTCTCATTCTTAGACCGTTTGCCGCAGTAACAAATACACATCTGATTGAATCGAAGCTTTCATACTGAACAGACTGCTGTCCAAATGCCAAAAAAGGGGTAAATATAAAAGAAAAGAAAACAAGGAAAAATAGTTTTTTCAATCTTAACCCAGCAAGACTTGACCGGATTCGTCTATTGCAAGAATACTCTTACATTCCGAACACCTAAAACGGCCGGCTTTTACAGCCTTTAGCTTTTTGTAGCAAATCGGGCAGGAAACAACCTTTGGGAAAATAGACGGTTTTTCCTTGGTCTGGTCTGTATTAAAAAAATGTATCGAATCATCAAGGCTGTCCTTGATATTAAAAAACTGAGAAAACCCTAAAAGCTGAAAAACTTCGTAAACTTTAGGCTGAATATCCAATAGTACGAGATCGCCGCCCTGCGGTTTTACCGCTTTTAAGAATGTAGTAAAAGAACCAATACCTGTGGATGATACATAATTTAAACTGCCGCACTGGAATATTAATCTGACAAAACCGCCTTCTATAGCTTTTTGTACCCGCTTCTGGAAAAAATTTGAATTATAAGTATCAATGTACCCTGTCAATGTCAACATAAGACACCTAGGCGCATCATCTATCTTTTCGAGTTTAATTTTGAGGCTATCGTCCTTCTCGTCATCGAACCCGGATACGATATCATTGTTAGCCATGTCACTTCCTTTAAAATTATTCCCCCGCGAGTCGCAAAGAGAATATACACTTTAATTATAGAAATTATAAAAAGGATTGTCAACCCGCCAACGCATCAAAAAATAACTCAAAACTTGAAATAAAACAATATTTTTGGTATTTTAGTTACTAAATGAATTTAAATGATATCAAGATAGTCTTAAGCAGAGTGTCGGAGAGCGGCAATGTAGGGGCAATCTGCCGAGCTATCAAAAATATGGGACTCTCTGAGCTCAGATTAGCCTCCCCCCAGCCCCTTATAACCGAAGAAATATGCAAAAGAGCGGTAAATTCGGCAGATATATGGGAAAACGCACGAATTTATGACAATTTAGCTGACGCGACTGCCGATTGTTCCATTGTAATAGGCACTACACGCCGCCGAGGGCATAATCGTAAAAATATATCCATGACCCCCTTTGATCTTGCCAAATGGCTTGCAAAACGCCCGGGACCCGCCGCCATCGTTTTTGGCAATGAACGCACAGGTCTGGAAGATGAAGAGCTGGAACTTTGCAATTTTGCCTCTCATATTCCGGTCTCGGAGGCGCAGCCCTCTATCAACCTCTCCCATGCGGTATTAATTTATGCGTACGAGTTCTTTCTTGCTATGGAAAAACAGCTTCCTGTTAAGGGTGAATGGGCTGCAATGGATCAAGCCAAAAATAACGAACTTGCGGATTCTGTGACAAATAATCTTGCCGGTTTGGGTTTTTATAAAAAAACTAATAAAGACAGGCAAATGCGCTTTTTTAGGGATATTTTTTCGAGAGCCGGATTATCACAAAGCGAAGGAGAATATTTTAACGAAATTATTGCCAAAGCCTGCCAGCTTTCTTCTTCTGTGGTATAATGCATATAGAAACTGACAGGAGCGGAAAAATGGCAGAGATACTTGATATAGAAACTAAAAAGAAACTGATAGAAGCAAACTGGCGGCTGGAACCTCTTAAAGAAGTCCCGTTCATTGTAGAAGTGGGTCATATGCATATGGCTACCAATAAATTCTACAATAACCCCGACGCAGAAATTAAATGGGCAGAAGACCATGCAAAAAAAAGAGAAGGTTTATATGATTACGGTTTTCCCAATATCAAGCCGAATCAGGGCATAAATATCGTAGCGGGCGCATTTGGCTGCGCATGCAAACCCAATGACGAAGCTGACCCTTGGGTAGAGCCGCTTATCCGCGAAGAAAATGTCGAAGATGTTTTTAGTCTAAAGGTTCCCGATCCTGTTAATAATCCATATTTTGAACAGGCATGGAAACATATCGAAGCCCTTCAATCTAAATCAAAAATTCCGCTTAGGGTCATAAATGTTCCTTCTCCGCTTGTAACAGCTTCGCTTATTTGGGAATACACAGGCTTTATCGAAGCTACGCTCGTTTACCCCGACGAAGTTCACGCTCTTATGGAGAAAATAACTGAGGCAACAATCGGCTATGTAAAAGAAATGTTTAAACGCATTACAAATCTCTATGGGGTAAGCCACGAGTTTTGGTATGTGCCGAAAGAAATGGGTATCCGCGTAAGCGATGACACTGCGGCTCTTCTCTCCCCCAATCTCTACAGGGAATTCGGCGTAAAATATAACGCAATGATAGCAAAAGAATTCGGCGGTATTGTCGTACATTCCTGCGGCGATGTTTCCAATGTAGCGGAAGCAATGATGGAAATTCCCGGGCTCAAGGGTTTGGATTTTACGATTCCGCAGGTTCAAAATTGGGAAAAAGTCCGTGACGCTGTTTCGGGAAAAACCGCTCTTGCATTACGTCATTTTTATTGGGATCACATCGATGACGGAGTGTCAGGCGTTGACGCTCTTGCTGATTATTCAAAAAAACTTATAGATTTTTTTGGACGCAAGGGAGTATTTATTCAGACATCTATGCCGACAAGCGAAGAAGCTGCTTTGTTAGGTGAAAAATTACATTCAATCTTATCATAATTATGATAAATTATTTTGACAGGCAACTAAGGAGAAGAAAATGAAAGTTAACAAATTAGCGCTTGCCGCGCTTGTTACCGTTTTACTTGTATCACTTTCTGCATGCGCTTCTAAACCAAAAGTAAGAATTGTCGAACTCGAAAACAAGGGAACCATAATGGGGATTTCTACTCCCAGATGGATTACAACTTATGCAGCATATGGCATTAACAGACTGCAGTCCCAGTCAGAATTCAGAGATAAATACTGCGTCGTCGGCGAAGAAACAGGCGTAAACAGGCAGTTTGTTGTCGCTTGGGCAGATCACTTTTCTGCACAGCAGCGTATCGGCGCAATGCTTCGTACAACAATTGTTTCCAGCTATCAGGCAAGAGTGCAGGCGACAGGGAACACATACGAACAGGAAATAAATAATATTATCAGCGCGGTAGTAAACGTTAGTTATTCGGGCGCACAGCGCGAAGATGACTGGTGGAGTCTTAGACGCCGTTATGATCCGGATCAAAAAGACGTTTACACAGATGAATACACAGCTTATGTATTGTACACGATTCCAAAATTGCAGTTGAATCAGCAGGTAGCGCAAGCGCTGGAAACAACTGTAAGCAAAGATTCTGCGTTATACGACATAACTATAGAAATGGCAAGGCAGATTCTCAGAGACGGCATAAGCAGCTGGAGCGAATAAAATTAACTTAGATAAATTTACAATAAAAGCGCAGGAAGCACTTAACGAAGCGCTGGGGATTGCCCAAAAAAACGATCATTCTCAAATAGAAAGCGAACATCTTTTGCTGGCTTTACTGCGGCAGGAGAACGGCATTGTTACCCCGATTATAGAAAGAATCGGAAGCAATGCCGCCGCTCTCACTGCGGAAACAGAAGCTCTTGTAAAAAGCGCTTCTAAGGTATTTGGAGAAGCGGCACAGGTTTTTTATTCTCCGGCATTATCAAAAGTTATCGCTAAAGCAGAAGTCGAAGCGTCTTCTCTAAAAGATGAATATGTATCCGCAGAACATTTATTAATCGCAATTGCTGTAAGCGAAGGCAAGGCGGCAGGATTATTAAAAAAAGCGGGCGTCACAAAAGACGCAATTCTCGGAGCATTAAAACAAGTTAGAGGAAACGCCCGCGTTACAGATCAAAACCCGGAAGAAAAATACCAAGTACTGGATCGATACTGCCGCGATTTAACGGCTCTTGCGCGTCAGGAAAAACTTGACCCTGTAATCGGGCGTGACGAAGAAATCCGAAGATGTATGCAGGTGCTTTCCCGCCGTACAAAGAACAATCCTGTTCTTATCGGAGAGCCCGGTGTCGGAAAAACCGCAATTGCAGAAGGTCTTGCGCGGCGTATTGTCGCAGGCGATGTTCCTGAGGGGCTAAAAGGAAAAAAACTTCTTGCGCTGGATTTAGGCGCTCTTGTCGCAGGCGCAAAATTCCGCGGCGAGTTTGAAGAACGGCTAAAAGCTGTTATTCATGATGTGCAGGCAGAAGACGGAAAAATAATACTCTTTATTGACGAGCTTCATACGCTTGTCGGAGCGGGAGCCGCAGAGGGCGCAACCGACGCTTCTAACTTACTCAAGCCCGCGCTGGCACGCGGAGAACTCCGATGTATCGGCGCAACTACATTAGACGAATACAGAAAACATATCGAAAAAGACGCTGCTTTAGAAAGGCGTTTTCAGCAGATTTATACTGCAGAGCCGTCTGTAACAGATACGGTTGCAATTCTGCGCGGGCTTAAAGAGCGCTACGAAGTTCATCATGGCGTACGCATTAAAGATGAGGCGCTTGTCGCGGCGGCGAGCCTGTCCAGCCGTTACATTACAAGCCGCTTTCTGCCGGACAAGGCAATCGATCTTGTAGACGAAGCCGCATCCCGCCTTAAGATGGAACTTGACAGCCGCCCTACAGAACTTGATAAACTGGAACGCAAACTTTTACAGCTTTCTATAGAAAGACAGGCTCTTTCGCGCGAAGAAGATTCTGCTTCTAAAGAACGCATAACAAAACTGGAAAAAGAAATCGCGGACATTACAGCAGATCGCGACGCAATGAAGGCGCGCTGGGAAAGCGAAAAACTGGATATTCAAAAAATACGAAAAATTAAACAACAGATAGAAGAGCTAAAGATCGAAGAAACACGCTACGAGCGCGAAGGCGATCTTGCGCTGGCGGCAGAAGTTAAACATGGAAAAATTCCAGAAGCGCAAAAACAGCTTGCGCTGCTAACAGATCAGATAGAAAAAAAGAACGAGAATGCTGCCGGCAGCAGCGGTTCTGAAGGCGGAGGAACTCCGACACTTTTGCGCGAAGAAGTCTGCGAAGAAGACATCGCAGAAGTAGTTTCGGCATGGACAGGCATTCCTGTTTCCAAAATGTTAAGCGGCGAACTGCAAAAATATCTGGACTTGGAAAATGTTCTGGAAAAGCGCGTTGTCGGGCAGAGCGAAGCATTAGCCGCGGTTTCTGACGCAATCAGACGCAACAAGGCGGGGCTGTCTGACGCGGCGCGTCCGTTGGGTTCATTCCTGTTTTTGGGTCCAACAGGTGTCGGCAAAACAGAACTTGCAAAAACACTTGCGGATTTTCTCTTTAATGACGAAAAATCATTAACGCGGATTGATATGAGTGAGTACGGAGAAAAACACTCTGTCAGCCGTTTAATCGGCGCGCCGCCGGGATATGTTGGATACGAACAGGGCGGTCAGCTTACCGAGGCAGTCAGGCGCCGTCCTTACAGCGTTATTCTTTTTGATGAAATAGAAAAAGCGCACCCAGAAGTTTTTAATGTCTTTTTGCAAATACTAGATGACGGACGCCTGACAGACGGGCAGGGACGAATTGTCGATTTTAAAAATGTAATTATCATAATGACCAGCAATCTTGGTTCAGATTTAATAAACGAAGAAACTGACCAAAAAGCGCTCCGCGCTTCGCTTATGGAACTGCTTAAGCAGAGTTTTAGGCCTGAGTTTATAAACCGCATAGACGAAATTGTTATTTTTAACAGACTTGGCAAAAGCGAAATCGGCAAAATAGTAGATATTCAATTGGCGCGTTTAACAGAACGATTACTGGAACGCAAGATAACGCTCACTCTTACAGACGCTGCAAAATCACTGCTTGCAGAGCGCGGATACGATCCATTGTTTGGAGCGCGTCCTTTAAAGCGCACGATTCAAAGCAGCCTCGAAAACCCTCTCGCAAAACAAGTAATCGGCGGCGTCATTAAAGAAGGCGATACTGTTACTGCAGATGTGTCATCAGGCGAGATTGTTTTTAAGAGTAAATGATGGAGGAAGTATAATGTTATTTATATCAAAATATTTTGCAGGTATTGGTTTTATATTCAGTTTATTAAACATTCTTTTTCTCAAAAGAAGAATAAAGAAATATTATCAGGTTATTGATGATAGTGAAGAAAAAAGGTTTGTTAATTTTTATATAATTTATTCTACTTTTCCGTATCTGTTGGTGCAGATATTTCAGCTATTAGGTAATTATAAAACTGTTTTTTATATCTTTTTATTAGATTTTAATAATGTATTTTATATTCTTGGATTTATCTCTTTTCTTCTGCTTCATCTGCCTATATTATATTTAATTCTTTTTAAAAACGGCGCAGAAGTTATGGTTAAGTATGAAAAAGTGTTTGGATCTAATTTTTCGCCGAATAAAAAAATGGTTAAAATATTTTATACATTTATTTCCATTATAGGTATTTTAGTAATATTTTTTGGAAACAAAATGTCAGGAGGAGCATTTTCGCAAATCGAGGAATTCGGTATATTTGGCAATGGGTAGATATGTATTAAATGATATAAGATTAATAAATCCTAGTATAATTTTTGCTTTATTTGGGTTGTTTATTAGTCTCTGTATTATACAAATAGGAATAGATTCTGTAAAATCTATTTTACTCTTATTGTCCCCGTTATTTTTATGTTCTATACCGTATATATCAACATTTTTTATATATAAAAAAATAAAATTATATAATAATAGCTTAATTATTTCTAATGCCTTTTTTAAATTAAAAACATTCAATATATCCGAAATAAAAAATATAAATATTTTAATAATAAATGATTTACCAGTTTATGTTCACTCAAACAACTTTAGCCGAATAAAAATACACGGTGAAATTAATACCCAAAACATAGCAAAATTATTAATCTATGATAAAATGGAAAATCTAGTATATAATCATAATATACAATATTTAAAATATAAATTCTTAGAAAAAACAATAAATGACAAACTGGGTTATAATACTAATGGAATAATATATTTAAAACCTCACACAGGGTCACTAGAAACAGAAAAAACAGAAATATTTAACAGCATAGAAGAAGCAAATAATTTGTGGATGAAAGTATCATAAAAAGAAAACTCTCATAATGAATAAATTCAACCTGTTAATCTAGGATGCATATTTATTATATAAACTTCCCTTAATATTATATAAATAGAATATCTAAAACCCCATTTTGCCTAGTTCTTTTGCAATATTAATAAATATTCCGGGGATATATATGCCGGATATTTTTTTCTTTTTATAATCAACGATTTCTGCGTGCGATATACCGCCTTCTATTCTTGATGAGTTTCCCCATTCTGCAGAACTTGCGCTGACTACTCCGTCGCTGCCTCCGCTTACTTTATATAGATATAAATACGAATAAAAAAACATTAAATCGTCAAAGGCGTTCTTCATTGTTGTGTATAAACTCTGATAAAATACTTTTTTATCCGGTATAACTTTTTCGTTAAATTCTTTCATTTTTGCAGTTGTCAAATGATAATTGACATTATATAAATCAGGATTTGTATCTCCGTACAGTTTTCCAAATATTGATAATACTTTTTTTGTTTGTTTAGTATGAATAATTTTTTGACTGTATATAAGATCTGCGATTTCCGCTCCGTTATGAGGCGTGCATATTGTTGTCAGACTTGCAATCTTGCCGCCAAAATCATGCTTCCAAATAAGATAACGGGAATCGATTCCGCCTTTTGAATGAGCGATAATATTTACTTTTTCGGTATTAAGCTCCGCCAGAATATTTTCTATAGTTTTCTTTAGTATCAGCGCATTCGATTCATAATCGCCCCATGCGTCTGTATTGCCAAAAAATACTTTTACACCACTGTCAGACAGAGCTTCGGGAATATTACCCCAAAAATTAATCAAACTTTTCCTGTCATGCGCGACAATTCCGTGAACCAGCACAATGGGGTATTTTAAATTAATATTTTCTGTCTGCGCTTTTTCTCTAGGCATGATTAATTATATATTAAATTAAAAATAAAGTAATCTCATCCTGACGTTTTGCGCTCATTCTGTTACACTAATCCAATGAACAGTGAAAATTATCCTTCTTACCTTGAACCTCTCAACAGCGAACAGAGACGCGCTGTTCTTCACACAGGAAAACCGCTTTTAATTCTGGCGGGCGCAGGTTCGGGCAAGACAAGGGTAATCACTACAAAAATTGCGTATCTTATAAGAGAAAAAGGAATAGACCCGCGTTCAATTCTTGCGGTTACGTTTACGAACAAAGCGGCAAAAGAGATGGCAGAACGCGCACGGCAAATCGAAGAACGCGCAGGCGAAGCTATGCTCAGAACTTTCCATTCATTCGGCGCGTGGTTTTTAAGGCGAAACTGTAATCTTGCAGGTCTCGGTTCTAACTTTACAATTTATGATGAAGACGATACTGTTTCTCTGCTTTGCACCTTGCTGGAAAACTCTCCCAAGTCAGAAGCTAAACAGTGGGCATACAGCATTTCGCGGGCAAAGGATTATTTTCTTGGTCCTGATGATCCGCAGCTTTCAATAATTAATCATCATAAAAAATTTCGTAGTATTTACAAACGTTACGAAGAAAGACTATCGCAGACAGGAAACGCCGATTTCGGCGACTTGATAAAAAAGCCTGTAGAAATCCTCCGAAACCATCCCGAAGTTGCGCAGCGTTTCCGCGATCGGTTTTCTGTAATTATGGTAGACGAATATCAAGACGCAAATATTGCGCAGTTTCAGCTTCTTAAAGAACTGTCCGGCGCAGAAACTTATGTCTGCGTTGTCGGCGATGACGATCAATCAATTTACCGTTTTCGCGGAGCAGAGGTAAAAAACATTTTAGAGTTTCCGGAACGATTTTCCGGCGCCGATATTATCCGCCTTGAACAAAACTACCGCTCCACCGCTCCGATTCTAAAAGCCGCATCTTCGGTTGTAGACTGCAACAACGATCGCCTAGGAAAAACCCTTTGTGCAGAAAAGGGAGACGGCGTTTTGCCATTGCTAAATTATCTAAGCGATCAGCAGGCAGAAGTATCTTACTGCGCAGATCTAATTAAAACTTCTGTAAAAAAGAAAAAAGGGTTATGGTCTGACTGGGCAATTCTTTACCGCACCAATGCGCAGTCTGCCGGGTTCGAAACCGCTTTTCTGCGAGGCGGTATTCCTTACCGTGTTGTTGGCTCTCTAAAATTTTACGAAAGAGAAGAGATCAAAGACTCTCTCGCTCTTTTATCTTTTTTGGTAAACCCTTGTGACGAAGTTGCTTTTCGCAGAATTGTAAACAAGCCGACAAGAGGCATAGGCGATATTTCAATCGATAAAATAGTTGACGCCGCAATAGCGGACAATAATAATTTAATCAAAGCAGGCTGCAAACCGGAACTGGAAATTTCAAAAAAAGCGCGGAAAGGACTTAATGAATTTTACAGCGCCTTAAAAAACGCAAAGACTCTGCTAAATTCACCGGGCAAAGGGCTTTCTGAATTTATTGAGAAACTTTTAATTGATTCCGGAATTGCTGGATATCATAAAGCGCAGGATGAAATTTCCGGTAATTCTAAAATGAATAATCTGCAGGAATTTTTAAATGGAGCCGGCATATACGAAAATACCGACGAAGGTCTATTAATGTTTCTGGAAGATATCGAACTGGATCGCTCTTTATATGACGAGGCGGACAAGCGCAGTGATATTCACAACTCTGTTACATTGATAACTTTTCATAACACCAAAGGCCTCGAATTTAAAAAGGTAATAATGACAGGTTTGGAACAGGGTATCTTTCCTAGAGAAGATAAAAAAGACGATGATCTCGAAGAAGAACGCCGCCTGTTTTATGTGGGAGCTACCCGAGCCATGGACGAACTTTATTTTACAAGCTGTAAAGAACGGCGTTTGTACGGCAAGATCACGCAGTCGCAGCCGTCGCTGTTTCTAAACGAGATTGATAAAAGCTGCCTGCAGGTTGTTACCGAAGAAATTCACAAAGGACACGGAGTTCATTTAGGTTATAGACAGCATTCAAAACCAAGCTTTAACCCGCTAAGTTTACAGAACCTTGTTACACCAGTCAGTGAGAAAAATAAAGAACTCGAAGAGCGTGCAGGCTGGAAAAGGGGACAGCGGCTCTTTAACGACAATCATGGTCATGGTTCAGTAATAGAAGTAAAAGACAGCGATGACGGTCCAATCGTGCGCGTACGTTTTGATTCGGGGTACGAAAAACGTTTTTTAAGCGAAATACAAGGCAGAGCCTATGAAAAAATCGAAGACAACTAATATAATGAATATTATGGCAAGTATTCCGAAAGTACAACGTGCAAGAAATTACCGCCTTTACACAGAAGGCGGAAAACGCTTAATCGATCTTTGGCTGAATGGCGGCGCAGCTGTCCTTGGTCACACTCCGCCGAATTTATTACGCGAATTAAAAAACACAGCGTCACGGGGTTTATACGCTCCCTTCCCGCATTTTACAGAAAAACGATTTTTAAAAGCTCTATCAAAACTTTTTCCTGAGTGTAGTTTTTGTTATTATGCCGCGCCTCCAATAGAATTATTGTCAAAGATCTCACACAGTTCTGCAGCGAAGAATGAGTCAAGAGGAGTTAAATTCTGGCGACCATACACAAATCCAGAAGAACCTTTCGCTGCCGATAATACGCAATCTTTATTTATCCCAATTTTACCCGGAATCCAAACTTGGCGCGATGGACTTCCGTTTGGTCTGTGTATCGTTGCGGCAAAATTAGAAGAGAATCTAACAAAGCTTCCGCCAAGCGATGCTCTCTCTCCTATTCTTCTTGCTCTTGCAGCACGCGGGATTCATGACATTCTTGCTTCGCCGCAAAGAGCCAAACTCAATCTGCCTCGCATTAATAAGGCTTTAAAAACCGGTACATCAAAATGGAAAAAACAAGGCATTTATCTCACTTTAAAAGAAGAGACAACTACAGAAGAATGGGAAACATTATTTAATAAATTTCTCGAAGCAGGCTTTTTATTGCCTCCAACCCAAGCACACCCGCTTATCCTTCCGGCAGAAATGTCCGACGGCGAAGAAGCTAAACTAGTAGCTGTGTTGATAGGCTAATAATCAAATCTTAAATACGGTAAAATGGTCTTGGTATACAACAGAATGTCTTCCTGCCGTGTGCTGTTTACAATGTTGTCAAAAATTACTTTTAATATTTCTTTTTTAAATTCTATATTTGAGATATAGCCGTCACCTATTACAGATAAGATATAGTACATCCGCAAAACTACAGGTAAGTAATGAACATTACTATGTTCCAAACATTGGGGAAATATTCTTGGAGAATTAAGTTCATAGCTGATTTCGTCAACAAGGCTGGTAAATTCTATTTTTTCTTCTCTTTCTTCGGTATATTCTGCGCCCGGTTTTATAATAAATATAGTATCACTATAACGAATCAATAAATCACTGGGAACTCTATGTATTTTTATTTGCCCAGCTTCTATTTCTCTTATTTCTTCTCTCCTGCTTCCTTCGGCAATTCTTATAAAAACACGGCCATAACGTGTAATTCGGAGCGTTTCCAGTAAAAATAACCCCGGCAAATTAATATTATCGTATAAAAAATAACCCTGCGGTGTTACAAAATTACCATTAGCGTCAATACGAAAGTCACCTGCTCTTGTATAACCTGCAATGTCATTATCAAGCCTTATTTTTAAGAAGCCTTCGCCGATAATTGCTAAATCAGTAAGTATTCCTGTATGAATCAGCGCACCTTGAGAAAAATTAATATCCTCTCCGGCTCTATTGTTCAGATTATTAAAATGCGATTTATAACCCATTGTATCAACATTCGATAAATCTAAATAAAGCAGCTTATATTCATTTAATAATTCGGTATCATTTGCAAAAGCAAAGTATTGTAAAACAATAAGCGCCAAAAAGACAGTTTTGTGTTTCATTTCCCCTCCCCTTTTTAAAATATATTATCCTTAATTATATACCAAGTACAGGGATAGATTGCCCCTTTAGTTACTTGAATTTCCTTTTAAAACCCACCATACTTGTACTACATGAACAAGTTTATTTTCGTCTCCGGCGGTGTTTGTTCCAGTTTAGGCAAAGGTGTTGCCGCTTCTTCTATCGGCGCGCTGCTGGAAAGCAGGGGTCTCAATGTCCGTATGGTAAAATGCGACCCATACATCAACGTAGACGCAGGTACAATGAGCCCGTATCAGCACGGCGAAGTTTATGTAACCGATGACGGAGCCCAAACCGACCTTGATCTCGGCAATTATGCCCGTTTTACCAAAGGAAACTTAAGTCAGGCAAACTCAATAACCACAGGACAAGTTTACGAAGCGGTAATCCGAAAAGAACGCGAAGGTAAATACGACGGCAAGTGCGTACAGGTAATTCCCCACATAACAGACGAAATTAAAAGACGAATCCTTGCAGTATCAAAAGAAGAAAACGACACAGATGTAGTTATAATAGAAATAGGCGGAACAGTCGGAGATATCGAATCTGTTCCCTTTCTCGAAGTCGCTCGGCAAATGATTCATGAATACGGCAAAAAAAACGCGCTGTCTGTTCACTTAACCTTAATCCCGGAAGTCGCAGGCGGAGAGTTAAAGACAAAACCCACTCAGCACTCGGTAAAATCAATGCAGGAAATGGGAATACAACCGGATATATTAATTTGCCGCTCTCCTGTAATGCTTGATGAGCCGACTCGCAATAAGATCGCGCAGTTTACAAATGTCGATTATGACGCAGTGCTTATTTCTCCCAACATTGATACGACCATTTATCAGATACCCCTTGTCTTTTTTGAACAGAAAATGGATTTGGTTCTTATGCGAAAGATGGGAGTAGAACTGCGTCACGCAGACATGCGTCTCTGGAAAGCTCTGATGGAACAATACAACTCAAGAAAAGGAAAAGTTAGAATCGGCATTGTCGGAAAATACATGGACAGCCATGACACTTATACTTCTCTTTATGAAGCTCTTTTTCATGCAAGTCTGGAATGCGGCACAGAAGCGGAACTTGTAAAAATAGATTCTTCTTTGCTGGAAAAAACAGAAAACATTGATTCTATTCTAAACAATATAGACGGTATTTTAATACCGGGCGTTATGACAGTATCTAACGAAGATAAAAACGAAAACGGTATCGATGGCATGATAAAGGCTGCGCAATGGGCAAGAATAAATAAAAAACCATTTTTCGGCATTTGCCTTGGCATGTATGTAATGCTGAATGAATGGACAAAAAATATCTTAAACAAGAGTGATGACATCTGTGCCGGATTTACCCTAAACGAAACCATGCGTCTTGGCGCGGGCGAGACAGTACTGGAAGACGGAACGTTTGTCTTATCTGCATACGGCAAGAAAAAAATATCAGAACGCCGCCGCTGCCGTTATAAATTTACCGACCAATACCGTGACGATATTATTAAATCCGGATTAAAGGCGGCAGGTTTTTCGCCTGACGGTAAATCAATAGAATGTGTTGAATGGCCTGATTCAGAAAACCACCCATGGAGCGCAGCTGTTCAATTTCACCCCGAATATAAATCCAAACCAATGGCGGCATCTCCACTTTTTAAAGGATTTATTTCTGCATGTCTTGCGGCAAAATAAAAACGGATTAAAAAATTATGAAAAGAATTGCAGCGTTAGCGCCGATTTTATTTTTAATATCCTGCACATTCGATTACGGCGAATTTGACGCTTCCGAAAGAACAATGCCCGATTTAATAATGGAAAATGTCGAATATGTGCGCGTTAAATCCGCAGACCCGATTTTACGGTTTAGAGCAGAACGTGCAGAAAGATACGAAAAACAGGGAATAATGAACCTTGAACATTTTTCGTTTGAACAGTTCAGCGGACGCAGCGAAGAAATTAACACATCGGGATCAGCCGGTTTTGCTTCTATAGATATGAAGTCAAGAGACATCTTAATAGATAACGGCGTAAGGATCGAAGTAGAATCCGATGATATTATTTTAGAAACAGTTCAGCTTAACTGGATAGACAGCCAGCGGCTCTTGTTCTCCGGTACAGAAAACGAAGTTAATGTTCTTCAAAAAAACAGCACTAATTTTACAGGTCTTGGGCTTCGCGTAGACACGAGAAACAGAACGTGGGAATTTTCCGGCGGTGTCTCCGGCGCTATAGAATTAGAAGATATAGATGAGGAGGAATAAAATATGTTTCGTAAACCGCATTTTTTATTGTTAATCTTATTTTTAATAATTGGCATGCATTCTCTTTACGCAAACACATTTACTTTTAAAGCAGACAGAATGTCCGGTTCTAGAGCGCTGGGAAGAGAAACAACAATTTTAATAGGAAACGCCGAAGTCCGTTCTGATAATTTAATCCTGCGCGCAGACAGAATAGAAATACAAGGAAGCGACAACCGTTTTATAGAATGTATAGGCAATGTATGGGGGCATGAACAAGATAAAAATATTTTGTTTTTTACAGACAGGCTGCGCTATGACCGGCGGCTGAAAATAGCAAGACTCGAAGGAAACTCAACATTGGAAGACAGGCAAAACGAAATTGTAGCGAGAGGCCGTTTTATAGAATACGACGATCAAAACGAAATCGCGGTTTTTCAGATTTCTGTCCGTCTTTTTAAAGATGACATGGTCTGCCGTTCCGAATACGCAATTTACAGGCGTAAAGAAGAACTATTGGATCTTTCGGGCTTTCCTGTAGTATTCAAAAATGATGATGAGTTTCGCGCAGACAGAATACGCGTAGATTTAAGCACAGATGATGTCATAATGGAAGGCTCTGTTTCGGGGGCAATATTAAATTAAGTTACGAACCTGAATGGCCTATAGAAGGTCCTCTGCTCGATTATGAATATATCCCGGAAGAATACACTCTTGGCATATCAGATTTGCATAAAAGTTTCGGAAAAAAAGAAGTCGTAAAGGGCGTAAATTTTTCTATGAAAAACGGCGAAGTAGCGGGGCTTTTGGGTCCAAACGGCGCAGGCAAAACTACAATTTTTTATATGATTGTCGGTTTTTATTCGCCAACAAGCGGAATAGTAACATTAAACGGCGAGGATATAACTTCGCTTCCTATGTACCGCCGCGCTAGAATGGGCATTACATATCTTCCGCAGGAAGCTTCAATCTTTCGTAAACTTACAGTAGAACAAAACATCTGGGCAATTTTAGAGAGCCGTGAAGACATTGACCTCAACCAAAAAAAGGATAAATTAGAAGGTTTATTAAGCGAATTCGGCATTAGCAAAATTAGGTCTCAATTTGGCTATACTCTCTCCGGCGGAGAAAGACGGCGCACAGAAATAGCCAGAGCATTAGCTGCAGAACCCAAATTCCTGCTGTTAGACGAACCTTTTGCGGGGATCGATCCTATCGCCGTCTTCGAAATTAAGCAAATTATACGCAGATTAGCCGAAAAAGGTATCGGCGTTCTTATAACAGACCACAATGTACGCGACACTTTGGAGATAACAAACGAAGCGTTTATCATCGCCGACGGCAGTATCTTTGCAAAAGGCGGCAGAGAGGCGATTCTTGGGAATGAGATGGTCCGAAAGGTGTATCTTGGCAGCGAGTTTAGGATGTAATAATATTTTATTATTCCTTTTTTAATGTTTTTCCTTGACAATTCCGCAAATTTGGTCTATTCTTAAAGAGAATTTGAATTTTCTTCGGTAAGGGGTGAATTATGCCTTTCATATGGTATATAATCCTGCCTCTTGCCGGGTTAACCTTAGGCTGGATAATTAGATGGCTTTATGCCAGATTTCAACTTACGGCATCGGAGCAGTTTGCTGAAAGAATAAAGCATGATGCGATAAAAGAAGCGGAAGCAAAGAAGAAAGAGATTCTTCTTGAAGCAAAAGAACAGGTAATCCGTGAAAGGAACCAGCAGGAAAGGGAGACTCGGGAACGCAGGGCTGAGTTGCAGCGGTATGAACGCCGCGTTGTAGTAAAAGAAGAAGCGATAGATAAAAAAACCGCTCAAATTGAGCGTACAGAACAGGTTTTTGCAGAAAAAGAAAAAGCTTTTCAGGTACGGGAAGAAGCGCTGTCCAAAGAAGAACAGCGTTACAGAGCAGAACTTGAGCGAATCTCGGGATTAAGTTCCGAAGAAGCCAAGGCTTTGATTATTCAAGATCTGGAAAACGAAGCAAAATTTGACGCTCAATCGCTTGTTAATAAAATCGAGCAGGAAGCCAATGTCGCGGCAGAAAAAAGAGCCCGTGATATCCTTGTAACCACAATTCAGCGGCTGGCAACAGAAGTAACAGGTGATGTTACAGTAACTACTGTAACGCTTCCCAACGACGAAATGAAGGGCAGGATAATCGGGCGCGAAGGCCGTAATATCCGCACCTTAGAAACATTAACTGGCGCAGACATCATCATCGATGATACGCCGGAAGCTGTCGTTATCTCCTGTTTTGATCCTGTTCGCAGAGAAATAGCAAAGATTGCTCTGGAACGGCTCATTCTTGACGGGCGAATACATCCTGCCCGTATAGAAGAAATCGTCATCAAGGTCAGCAAGGATATTTCGCAGAAAATCTTTGAAGAAGGCGAAAAAATCCTCTTTGATATGGGTATCCATAATATTAAACAAGAGGCTATCCGCGCGCTTGGCAGACTTTATTTCCGTACAAGTTACGGTCAGAATGTTCTTCACCATTCAAGAGAAGTTGCCGTGATAGCAGGTATGCTCGCTGCAGAAGTAGGTTGTAACCGCGACCTTGCCAAGCGCGCAGCTTTATTGCACGACATCGGCAAAGGCACAGACTCTGACTCTGACCTTAACCATGCAGAAATTGGCATGGATATGGCGCGCAAAATGGGAGAAGACCCAAGAATTATTAACGCTATAGGCAGTCATCACAATGATATAGAACCGACATGTTTAGAAGCTGTTATTGTACAGATAGCCGACGCAATTTCTGCGGCACGACCCGGCGCGCGCAAGGAAACATTGGACAATTACATGAAGCGTCTCGAAAACCTCGAAGCAATCGCCACAGGTTTTAACGGCGTAGATAAATCCTTTGCTATACAGGCAGGCCGTGAGCTGCGTATCCTTGTTAATAATGAGTCTGTAAACGATGATCAGACACGGGAGCTGGCAAAAGAAATTGCCAAAAAGATCGAAAATGATCTTAGATATCCGGGCCGCATAAAAGTAACAATGATTCGGGAAACACGAATTACCGAATATGCGCGCTAAAGCGCGTGCGCTGGTAAGCGGCGTTAGTAAACGGCGCTAAAACGCAGTGTGCTAGTAAACGGCGTTAAAGCGCTATGCCGCTGCATGCAAATATGTTCTTAATTTCTCTATGACCACATCCATCTCTAATGGTTTTCCGATGTGGTCGTTCATGCCTGCAGCGAGACATTTATCAATGTCTTCTTTAAACACATTCGCAGTCATTGCAATTATTGGAATTCCCTTGGGGAATTCCAATAATTGTTTAGGAGTTTGTTCCGCAAATTCCATACAATCATCAGCAAAAATTTTACAGTCTTTTTCGAACTCGCGGATACGTTTTGTTGCTTCGATTCCGTCCATCTCCGGCATTTGCACATCCATAAATACCATGTCGTAGCCGTAAGGTTTGTCGGCAGAACATTCAGTTATTTTTTCCAGCGCTTCCCTGCCGTTTTCCGCTATATCAATTGTAATTCCTGTATTATCAAGCAAAGAAATTAAAATTTCGCGGTTAATTTCTATATCTTCTGCAAGCAAGAGTCTCCTGCCGGCAAACTCATTATCTATAACAGGAGCCGTAATTTTGTCATTAAGACGCTTGTCATTTTCGTTAACTTTATCCCGCAATAATTTTACGGTAAAAATGAACTTTGTGCCTTTATCTATATCAGATTCTATCCAGATAGAGCCGCCCATTAATTCTATTATGCGCTTTGTGATTGCAAGCCCGAGACCTGTGCCTCCGTACTTACGGGTAGTGCCGCTGTCTGCTTGTTCAAACGCACAGAACAATTTTTCCTGCTGTTCGAAAGAAATTCCGATTCCGTTGTCTTCTACTTCGAAGCGCAGAACATTGCATTCTTCATCTTTTGCCTGCAATGAAACCTTTAAGCTTATTCTGCCGTCTTCCGGCGTAAACTTGGCAGCATTTGACAATAAGTTTGTAAGCACCTGCGTCAGCCTCTGATCATCACCAATGTAATGGTTATAAATATCGTCTTCTATATCAAGAATAAATTCCTGCTTTTTTTCGTCCATTCGTATTCTAAGAAATGATATAGACTTTTGCAGCAGATTCCCGAGATTAAACTTAACTTCTGCAAGTTCAAGTTTATTCGCTTCTATCTTAGACATATCGAGTATATCATTGATTATTCTTAATAAATGTTTAGAAGATTCGCTGACTTTTTCTAACGCATATTTTTTTCTGTCACTGTCAGCGGATTTCATTGCTATTTCTATCATGCCGATAATTGCGTTCATTGGCGTGCGCATTTCGTGGCTCATGTTGGATAAAAATTCGCTCTTTGCGCGGCTTGCGCGTTCGGCATTATCTTTTTCTTTAATAAGCTCAGCTTCCAGCGTATGTTTTTCTGTTAAATCAATACAGATAGCCGCTGTCATTCCGTCGTTTAATTTAAAACTTGTAACTTCTAAAAGACGTATTTTTTTATTTTTACAAATCAAATTTATTTCGTGATTAAACACCTCTTTATTCTGCGTATTCGGAACATATTCTTCTTTAATCCGGCGTACATCATCTTCCGAAAAAATCAGCCCAAACCCGCCTTTATAGAGTTCTGCAAGCGAATAACCGGTGACAGCCGAAACGGCTGGATTGGAGTATGCCATGTTTCCTTTACTGTCAGAATAAAAAATTATAAAGGGCGAGTTTTCTACAATAGAAGTGCGTCTTCCCATCGCTTGACGTTCATAAACGCCGGAAAGTGTATTGGCAAAAAGGGTCGCAAGACTTATTTCGCTGTCACTCCATTGGCGGGCAGAGCCCTGCTTAGAAAAGTCGATAACGCCTATCATTTCGTCCCTGACAAAAACAGGCGTTGTGATATAATTCTCAAAATTTACCCTATAGGGAGCCATAGCCTTTCTAATAATTGGATCATTGGATGAAAGACAGGAGTCATAGCCGTTGTTGGGCTTAAGATTTTTAATGATAGAAAGCATTGGCTCTTTTAGGGGTAAAATGCTGCTTATTCGTGATGAAAACCCTAATTTGGGGTTAATCCATTCATTCTTACAAGCCAAAGTAACATTATCATCACTTAATTGAAAGAAAAGCATTTGAGAAATATCCATAAATTCACCAACCATCTCCAAGGTTTTGGTAATTAATGAGTCGGTATCCTTATCATTAAGAAAGCTCCTGGATATGTCCGCCATAAGCATTTGCTGGACTAATTGTTTTTTGGCATTATTTGTGTCTTTTTTAGATAATTTGGCGGAAACTGTAAAAAATACAGATGCCACGGCAAGACCAGCCAGATATGCAATAGATATAAAAATATAATTAAAAATTGTCATATACATAAAATAATCAAATTACCATTGTCATAGTATAAAAAAAGATCAAAATTTAGAAAAAATACTTGACATTTCTTTAAATTATGTCATAATGTCCTTATGGAAATCACAACATTACCCAGGATCGTTCAAAAGAACGTACGGGACTACCCCAACCATGTTGCACAGTATAGCAAGGACAAGGAAGAGGTTTTTCACCCTACTACCTTTGCAGAAATGTACAACGAAATTCTCTGCTATGCAGCTGGATTAAAAGAAGAAGGCATTAAACGCGGAGATCATGTCGGATTCATTTCGGACAACCGAAAAGAATGGTTAATCACAAGCTTTGGACTCCATTGTCTTGGAGCGGCGGATGTGCCCAGAGGCTGCGATTCTATGGCAGAGGAACTTGCGTATATTCTATCCTTTGCAGACTGTAAAACTGCAGTACTCGAAAATGAAGCACAGCTGGAAAAACTATTGCCGCTCAAAAGCAAAATGCCTTTAATTACAACTTTTATCATTATTGATAACGATTTTGACAAAGGCAAATATTCATCCGCTCTTTCCGGCATTCGTGTTCTCGGCTACAACGAGGTAATGGAAAAAGGAAAAGGCATTATCGCAAAAGACGGCGCAAGGTTCATCGAAGCGGAAATAGACCTAGGCAAAGCTGATGATCTTGCTACTATCATTTTTACTTCCGGTACTACTGGCGAACCCAAGGGCGTTATGCTGACTCATAAAAATATAGCTAACCAAGCCATTTGCGCTCCCAGTGTTTTAGGAAACAAACCCGGCGATATCTGGCTTGCAGTATTGCCTGTCTGGCATTCATTTGAACGCGCTGTTCAATACATCACTCTCTATGGTGTCGGCGCTTTGGCATACTCAAAACCGATAGGAAAAATCATGCTTGCGGACTTGCAAAAAGTACGTCCAACTTATATCGCCGCAGTTCCCCGTATTTGGGAAGCGTTACGCGCAGGCGTATACCGCAATGCGGCAGCAAGCGGAAAAGCAGGCGCATTAGGTCTTTTTGTTAAAATAGCAGCGACTCATCAAAGAATGAAAAACCTGATATTAGGAAGAATACCGCAATTTAAGCGCCGCATTGTTTTTATTGACGCAATTTTAGCATTCCTTCCGTTTATACTTTTAACTCCGCTTCGCGGACTTGGAAACGCTCTTGTTTTTAAAAAAATAAAAGCAATGCTGGGCGGCCGTTTAAGAGCAGGTATTTCCGGCGGCGCGGCGCTTCCGCAGGCTGTAGACGCTTTTTACGGAGCGGCAGGTATCGTTATCATGGAAGGCTACGGTCTTACCGAAACTGCGCCTGTATTAGCAGTACGTTTATTTAAACATCCTGTTCCGGAAACAATCGGTCCTCAGTTCCCAAACATGCAGGTAGAAATCCGCGATCCAGATACCGGCAAGGAAGTAAAGCCGGGGCAAAAAGGCGTACTCTTTGCGAAAGGCGTTCAGGTCATGCAGGGTTACTATAAAAAACCGGATGAAACAAAAAAAGTTATCGATGATAATGGCTGGTTTAACACAGGCGACATTGGTCTTAGAACATTCAGGGGCGAAATTAAACTTACAGGCCGCGCAAAAGATACGATCGTATTATTAGGCGGCGAAAACGTCGAACCTACTCCAATCGAAGATAAAATCCGCGATTCAATTTATATCGATCATGCTCTGGTACTTGGACAGGATCAAAAATATCTTGCGGCTCTTGTTCTTCCTAATCAGGAAAACATTGAAACATACGCAAAAGAAAACAACATTACATCAATGGATTTTGAAAGCCTTGTTAAGACTCCGGAAATCAGAGAACTTATCCAGACCGAAATCACAGAACGTGTAAACCGCAAAACAGGTTTCCGCGGCTTTGAGATGATTTTCCGTTCTGCATTGATTTCTAAACCATTTGAAGTCGGCAAAGAACTTTCGGGCAAACAGGACTACAAACGCCATTACATTACAGACCTGTACAAGAAAGAAATCGCAGAACTGTTTAAAGAATAGTTAACCACAGAGGACACGGAGGGACACGGAGAGATTTTCAGATGAAAGTCTTCCTTCCTCTGTGAAACTCCGTGAACTCCGTGGTAGAAATTCTTATCTTCTTACTCCACTTTGAATCTAGAAACTTCCTTAATTAACAAATCAATTGCATCGCGGTTTTTACCCGAAATCTCATTAACATGATGTACTGCCACATTAATTTCGTCAGCGCCGGCAGCCATTTCGTTAATGCCCGACGTTATTTCCTGCGTTACTTTTTCAAGATTTGTACTTTCCTGAATAACTTCTATCGCGCCTTCTAACATTTCGTTGGAACCGCTCTTTACCTGCCGCGTAATGTCGTTTACATTTGTAACGCCGTCCAAAAGCTGTTTACTTCCTTCGCCCTGTTCTTCCATCGCATTACGGATTAATTCTTCCTGCTCCGAAACAATCTTTATATTTGCTTCGATCGCTTCGAATTTGCTCAAAACATTATCCGTAGACCTTGTTATATTACCGATTGATTCTGCAATTTTGTGAAGCACTTGCCCGATTGTTTTGGATTGTTCGCTTGAACTTTCTGCGAGTTTACGGATTTCGTCGGCTACAACAGCAAAACCTTTTCCCGCTTCTCCGGCATGAGCCGCTTCTATCGCGGCATTCATGGAAAGCAGGTTTGTCTGGCTCGCAATATTTTCCATTACAGCGTTAATTTCCAAAAGACCTTCTGACTCCCTGGCAATCTCCTGAATATCCGACGCTACATCCTGTAATCCATGGCGTCCGACTTCGGAAGCTTCTTTTAAGTTCTTTACATTGGCAGAGTTTTTAATCAATGTGTCGGTAACAGATTGAATATTAGCTACCATTTCTTCTATTGCGGCAGAAGCCTGTGATACGTGGGAGCTTTGAGCTTCTACCTGATCATTTAATTTATTAATGTTTGTTGCAACCTGATCCATAGTGGCGTGAGTTTCGCTTACGCTTGCGCTCTGATTTATGATTCTGCCTTTAATGCTCTGAATATTAGCAGTTATCTCATTAATTGCAGCTGCAGTTTCATTCATGTTAGAAGACAAATCGCTTCCTATATCAGTTAAAACGTGCGCTTCTTCCCTGATATTAACAACAAGCATTCTTATTTTTTCGATTGTTTTGTTAATATAATAACCAAGTTCGCCGACCTCGTTATTGGAAGCAACTTTAACAACCTGCGTTAAATCGCCTTCGCCTTCGGAGATATCTTTAAGTTCCTTTGCCATTTCTTTGATTGGCCTGACTTTTTTTCTGACAATCGGCAGGAATACAAAAACAAATACTATAATTCCGCCGCCTACCATAGCTACAGATATCATGCTGGTGCGGTTTCCGGCTTTATAGATTTCGTTTCTTGGTAAAAAAGAAACTATTTTCCAGCCTGTCAGAGGAATAGTCATGGAACAAACAATTGTCTTGCCGCTGCCGTCATAGAAACTATCCATAGAAAAAATCTGATTACGGTACATTTCTAGATTATTGTCTGTAAAAAAATCTGTTTTTGCTTCTATCTTAGAAAGATCCGAGTTAGTGATATATACGCCGGAAGGATGAATAATATAACTTTTTAAATTATCTACAATGGCTGCTTTGTTAAGCATATTATTTAATGAATTCATAGAGAGATCTATTCCTGTCATTCCTATTGTTAAACCGTCTTTGTTTATTCCTTTAACTATAGAAACAACAAGTTCTTTTGTAATCATATCGATATAAGGATCAGTAAAAACTGTCCGCCCTCTGCCTGCAATCGCATCTGCATGCCATGATCGTGTTGTGTTATCATAAGTTGGATCTGTCGGATACCAGCCGTCGCTGAATACCATAAATTCTCCGGGTTCGTTAAACTTACCGCTGCTCGCTCCAAAAACCAGCGACACATCATCGTGAAGATTTTTAATGCCGGCATAGAGATCGCGAAGCTGTCTTGTATCGACAGTATCCTCGCTCATAAGGGGAAGCGCGCTCATAGCAGTAAAATCAAGAAGCATGGAACATTCCGAAAGCCGTGAGCTGACACCATCGCGCAAATGGCCGGTAGTTTCGTATGTAATTTGCCTGATTTGACGATCTGCATTTATTCTCATTCCAATATTAAATCCGAGCCACATGAGAACACAGGCAGAAAAAATACCTACCATAATGAGAAATAATAATTCGCCTATTAAGGAACTGGTTTTTTTCATAAAATTACCCCAACCTCTAATATAACACAATTATCTGAAATTTGGGCATTTTAATTGATTTTAAATAATTTTAATGATCCTTGTCACAATTTGTGCAGAATTTTTTGAAGCAATTGTTAAAAAATCGTTAAAGCTAACTGGGGACTCTGTCCCTGCGACATCAGAAATCGCGCGGATAACAAGCACAGGAATAGAAAAAAGATGACAGCAGTGGGCAATAGCGGCGCCTTCCATTTCTACAGCGTCAATATCGGGAAAAACCCTGCGGCAATTCGCAATACGTTCATTTTCACACATAAAAACGTCACCAGAACCGATTATACCGCGGCAATGATTAAAATTATCCGGCAAAATCTTTTCTTTTTTGAGCTCATCAATTGCATTTTCTGCAAATTTTATATATTTTTCATTAACTGGAAATATCTGCGGCAGTCCTCCGGGAAGCTGACCCGGCGCATAATTAAAAGCGGTAACATCAACATCATGATAAATAAGCCCGGTAGAAACAATTGCGTCTCCAACTTTTAACTTAGGATTAATGCCTCCGGCAGAACCGGTGTTTATTACGAAATCTGGTTTGAAATTCTCAATTAAAAGAGCGCAGCCAACTGCGGCGTTTACCTTGCCGATACCGCATTGCAAAAGAGTAACATCGGTATTTTCGATTTTACCGGTAATAAATTCAAACCCGGCAATTTTTGCTGACACAGGTTTTTCCATTTTTTCATTAAGGAGTTTCAACTCCTGTTCCATCGCTCCGATAATTCCAATCATAAGTTCTCCATTTTATACTAATCAATCGAATCGTTTAAATCACTGCTCCATATCGTACAGCGGTTGCGCCCGCGTTTTTTGGACATATAAAGCGCTTCGTCAGCGCGTCTTATTATACTGCTTACATCTGTAGGAGTATTTTGATCAAATGTATATATCCCCACGCTGATTGTAACTTTAGGCAGAGGATCGCTCCACGGTACCATCATTCCTTCTACATTTATTCTTAGACGCTCGGAAATATTCCAGACAGTCTCGCTGTCAGTGTTAGGCAAAAGTATCGTAAATTCTTCGCCGCCAAAACGTGAAGGAATATCGTCTTCGCGGACACCGTGTTTAATAACCTGCGCAAGGGTCTCAAGAACCTTGTCTCCGGCGAGATGTCCGTAAACATCATTAAAATCCTTAAACTTGTCCACATCAATAACTATTATAGATGACTGATACGCGCCGCGCCTTGTGCGATAGATTTCTTCGCTAAGACGGGTAAGAAAAAACCCATGATTATAAAGTCCCGTTTTTACATCCCGCAGCGAATGTTCGTAATGCAAAAGATTTTTAATTGCCTGCGAAACAAAGCACATAAGCTGCTGTAAAAAAAACAGTTCGTCACGGGTATATCCGCCTTCCAGTATTTTATTGCCGATAAGAATAATTCCGTACAAGCCAAAAGGACCAAGAATGGGTACTGCGATTTCTGTGTTTATTTTTAAATACGGTCTTACCGCTTCTTCGTTATTTAATTGAAAAGCCAAAAGTTCAAAATTTATCGGTTTGGGATATTCCATAAAAAACGCTTCGAACGGCGTAATACAGTCTACATGCAAATCAATCTCGGCAGGTTTATAATTTTTATAAGCCTTGATTGTAATATCCTCTCTTGTTTGAATAGGCTTCCATAAAAACGCGATAAACGACGGTAAGAACTGATCTGATATTTGGTAAACAGTTGCGTTCATTATTTCGTCTATGTTGGTCCGGTTAAAAATATCCAATCCTCTTGCAAGAAGAGATTTAAAGTTATGGATGTCGCTTTTAAGAGTTTCTATATGATTTACAACGCCGATTTCCTTGAGTAAAGCCCAATTATCTTTTATTACAGGCTTGGCAAGAAAGTTATCATCATCATCGTTTTTGTGAACGCCTCTTAATACTTCTTCCATGTTATGTTACCGAAAAATACTCACTGATAGAACGTCGCCATTCGTTTACATTATCTTTAGCTTCCCACTCAAATATTTTTTTAATAGTAAAATCTCTTGTGTCCGGAGGGTTATTATAATGCACTATCCCAAAACGACCGCCTCCGATATAACAAATACTGTCGTTAGTTTCCAGATTTTCTGTTCCGGAGATACGCTCAAGCACACAGTCAAAGTGAACAGGACGTCCCGTATCTTTATCGCAGATTGCGGTGGTAATATCTTTTATTTCCTTTCCGCACCATGGGCAGTCAGGAGAAGTAATAGGATTTACGGGTTGTTCAGGGGCAGTCCATTGCGGCCTGTCATGAATACTTGCGCGGCTTTTTTCGAACTTTTCTTCTTGGTATATGCTCTCTCCATGCTTCTTTGCATGTTTCTGAGAATCGTCTCTCCTGCCGGAGAAACGCTGTTTGTTTTTACGGTTATTTCCGCTTTTTCCGCTGCCGCTCATTACGTCCGCCTTCGGTTGTAATTTCCATCATTTCGTTGCTCAAAATAAGAGCAATTCTTTGAATAGCGGCATGAAGATACTTTTCGTCATTTATGCGCCGCTGAAGAGATTCTAGCTTTTTAGAATTCAAAGCTTGTTCTATCATACACTCTCCGTAAAGGCTGACGCAAGATGGGTAACCCGGCATTTTGGGGGTTCCCCCTGAATAAATACAACGTCAAAACGAACTGCTGTATTACTATATTCTCGATTTTTAGACAGAAAATACTTAGCGGTTTTGATGATTTTCTGCTGTTTTCTTATATCAAGTCCATACTGAAGGTTTTCTATGCCAAACGCTGACCATGCCTTAACTTCGACAAAAACAATGGTTTCGCCGTCTTTGGCAATTATATCAACCTCACCGGATTTTGATCTAAAATTCCTCTCGATAACTGTCATTCCGGCAGCCGTAAGGGTATTAACAGCTTGATCCTCTCCTAGTTTACCCTTCATACACAGCAGGATCTATCGCTTCTTTGATGAACAAGGTTCTTTCTGTCAAAAGATCAAAAGTCTGAATATCCCGTGACCCAAGAATATTCCCCTCTTTATCTGTTAACAACTGAATAACCGGCCTCATAGGAGCTTCAGGATGAAGGCTCACAACCCTCGCAATTGATTTGTCATTTAATTTAACAATAGAACCTATAGGATAAATACCCATTATTTTTGTAAAAACAAGAATTACTTCCGGATCAAAACGTCGGCCATTATCAGCGAGCAGATTCTTAATTGCCTGATACCCAATCATAGAGTTTCTGTAAGATTTTTTGCTTACCATAGCTTCGAACGCGTCAGCTACTGACACGATACGCGCGCCGATTTCTATTGCGTTCCCCGAAAGTTTATCAGGATAACCTTGACCGTCCCAGCGTTCATGATGATGAAGCGCTATCAAATTTACTTCGCGCGGACCGTACAATTCCTTTGTTACGATACTAGAAGTATGAACGGTATGGCTTTTTATTTGTTCAAGTTCGGCTTCTGAGAGCCCGCCTTTTTTTTCTGTAATACCTTTAGAAAGCCTTAACATACCAACATCATGGAGAAGCGCCCCGGAAACAATGTTATTAATTTTTTGAGGAGGTAATGAAAGAGCCTGCGCCATCATAGCCGACAATATTGCAGTATTTACAGAACTTTTTGCCAGTTCATTGCCGGTTACCTCGCCGCCAAGAATAAAGCCGACAAAGCTGTCCGGGTTTTCGCTTAAATCCTTAAGCAGTTTTATGCAAATTTCATCAAAATCACGCATTTCTACATTTGCGCCCGATTTTAAATTATGAAGCACCTTATTAAGTTTTTCTATTAAATTCTTATATGCGCGGTACGGACCTGAGTTCTGTCTTACATCACTTATAGAAAACATCAGAGCTGTCTTTTTTGAAGATATTGCATCGCTGTTGTCATTGCCGGCAATTTCTTCTAGGTCTTCGATACTATCGGCTTCTTCTATTGCCCTTGCAAGCTCCGCTTCCAGAGCTTTTACAGCTTCGTCGGCGTCATTTATATCGTCAGCTTCTTCTATAAGCTCGCCTTGAGTCTTGACATATTCAATTCCCCAAGTAGTTAATACATTAATGTCTCTCTGACGCAATGGAACCATTGCTGTTACGAGTAAATTAGTCCCTTCTGTAAACACAGGTTCAGAAAACATCTGACCAGGTCTAAGATCACTGGTATATACTACATTCATCTTTTAATACCCTCAGGGAATAGAGTTCCCCATTAGAGTATCGGCGGTAATTAAAGAGATATTAAATTATTCGTTATCAGCCGCAGCTGTTCCGGTGGTAGGAACATGCGCGCCCTTGGAACCCTTTTTGATAATAAGTTCCTTGATTTTGGCGCCTTTTCCGATTTTTTCACGGATATAATAGAGCTTTGCGCGTCTTACTTTACCCGGGCGGACTACTTCTACTTTAACAATACGGGGCGAATGAAGGGGAAAGACCCTTTCTACGCCTACGCCGTAAGAAATCTTTCTTACAGTAAAGGTTTTTCCTACCTTTGAATTTTTCATGGCAATTACAAGACCTTCGTAGATCTGTACGCGCTCGGTTTTTCCTTCTACGATTTTAAAGTGAACCTTAACCGAATCTCCAACCTTAAACTGGTCTAATTCTGACTTCATTTGTTCGGCTTCAATGGCCTGAATTTCGTTCATCTTTCTCTCCTATAATACGGTCAATAATGCCGTTAATTTCTTTATTAAAAAGCCCAAGTTCCCTACCTCGCTGTATCAGATCTGGCCTAAGCCGTAGGGTCTTTTCTACCCTTTTTTCAAGACGCCAAAGACGTATCTGTTCGTGATGTCCGGACAGCAAAACTTCTGGAACCTTCATTGTATCAAAAACTTCGGGGCGTGTAAACTGGGGATACTCCAAAAGTCCGCCGGAAAAGCTCTCTTCGTCAAGGGACTCAGAGCAAATTACGCTGTCCACAAGGCGGTATGTTGCGTCAATTACTGCAAGAGCTGCCACTTCGCCGGAAGAAAGCACATAGTCCCCGACAGAGATTTCGTCATCTACATAGCGGTCGATAATCCGCTGGTCGATACCTTCATACCGCCCGCAGATGAGAATAAGCTCTTTTTCGCCCGCCAGCTCTTTAGCCAGCTCCTGATTGAAGGGTTTCCCGGAAGGTGACAAATATATAACTCTTCTTCCTTCTTCTCCTTTATTCTCCTCCGTGCCCTCTGTGTCTGTGCCCTTCGAACCTGCGGTTCGTTGTGTGAACTCTTCTCCTAATACTGCTTTTATCGCCCGTCCCAGCGGTTCGGGGAGCATTAACATCCCGGGACCCCCGCCGTAAGGTGCGTCATCGCATGTTTTATGCTTATCAAACGCAAAATCACGGATATTTATCGCATTATACTCGATTATGCCGCGTTTTATAGCCTTTGCCATAATAGAAGTGGCAAAAAAAGCGTCAGTGATCTCAGGAAATAACGTTAAAACTGTATATTTCATTCTAATATCCAAATATTCTGAAGCAATACTCGACCTTTCTCCGGGTTTATTTCGGGAAAAAACTCTTTTCTGAATGGAACGAGCCGTTTTTCGCCGTTTGTCAGCTTTATTTCTACAAGCTCTCCGCCCCCACCCTCGATAATATCGGTGATAACACCAATAATTTCCTCTTTCCCATAAACCTGCAAACCCTTTAAATCTTCTATATAAAACTCGCCCTCACCCAATGGAGCAGCCTCGTCGCGCCCGCCCAGCAATTGCGCGCCGTTAAGGGTTTTTGCCTTTTCGGGAGAATCAATTCCCTTAAATTTTACCAAAACAGTCCCTGCAGGGTTTACAGGGCTGATTTCTTCAATATTAAAGAGAGATTCCTTATCATCCTTTTTTACTATTACAGATTGCAGTTTTAAGAGATGTTCAATTTCGCCCGAACCGGAGCGTACCTTTAAAAAGCCTTTAACCCCAAAAGGAGCTCCAACAAGCCCTATAATAAATTTATCAGTCAAGAATTTCCAGAACTGTATGTTTGCCGGATCTGGCGCTGGCAGCCTGAAGCACTGTCCTAATAGCCTTGGCTATCCTGCCCTGTTTGCCGATCACCTTGCCTATATCGCCTTCTGCAACGCGAAGTTCCAGAATAGTTGATTTTTCGCCTTCAACAATATTAACCTGCACTTGGGATGGGTCGTCAACCAGAGACTTTGCCAAGTACTCAATCAAATCTTTTTCCATTTTGCAGCCTATTTTACCGTGACATTCTTTTTGTTAAAAATTCTGCGAACTGTATCACTGACAATTGCGCCTTTTGCAAGCCATGCCTTGGCTTTTGCTTCGTCAAAAACAATCTGCTTGTCTTCCGCTTCTATGGGATGATAATAGCCGATTTCTTCGATGGTTTTTCCGTCTCTGGGCGCCATCTTGTCCATAACTACGATACGGTAGTAAGGGCGTTTTTTTGTTCCAAATCTCTTGAGCCTGATTGTTGCGCTCATATAATCCTCCTGTTCCGGGAAAACTGCCGGAATATAGAAAGTGTAGAGTTTTTTAAGCCTTTTGACAAGTGCAAAAAAGCCTATTGACAAAAAGCCGGATTTTGCATACTTTTTAACCAGCTTAATTATTTTAGGCAGAAATTTTATTAGGAGTATAAAAAATGAAGAGAATTGCGATTTTGTTTTTAGTTTTTGCATTAGCAGGAACAACCGTTATGGCGCAAGACGGTATGAAAGTTGGCGTCGACTTTGGTATCATGGATCTTGATTATGCAAGTGATAGTGGAGTTATCAGGCCTGTTTTTATTTACGAAACATCCTTTGATGACTTTGAGCTTTATGTAGAAGCCGGTCTTCCTTTCTGGATGTCGCCAGAAGTATGGCTTGGTCTCGATGCACAGGTAAAGTTTACCTATAACATGGATTTATCCGGTTCTAAACTCGCGTTATTTGTAGATAGTCATACATTAATTCCTTTTATGAATAATTGGACAATGTCTACAAATTTCTTTAATGAAAATTTTGGCTATAGTACTGCATTGACATTATGGCTTATTCCTGGCGCAAAATTTACAATGGATATGGATTTTGGCGATCTTTATTTTGAAGCTACACTTCCAAGTTTACTTGTAACTCCTGGTACAACACGCATATTACTTTTCCTTACTGCCGGTTTAGACATGGATTCTTTTGGTTTTGGTGTGACTGTTAATAACGCAATTTCTCCAAACGCAGATTTCTTTCGATGGCTTGATATTTTCGGACATTTAGAACTTGATCCGGTTTATATCGGTCTGAATGTTTCTATCCCGCTTGTAGACGGTGGTATGGAGTGGATTGGTATGGAAATCACACCGGAAGTAAGATTTGGTCTTGATTCCGGTCTGTCATTCTTTGGTAAGCTTCCTATTTCTGGAATAGGCACAAATGATTATATTGGTACAAGTATCGGTCTTATTCTCGGAGTGAGATTCGAACTCTAGTTCCTATTTTTGAGTTTATAAAGCCCTCTTACGAGGGCTTTTTTTTTCGTCATTATACTGGTAGGATACTATATGGAAAAAATAAAAAGTTTCGAAGTAGACCATCTAAGGCTAAAACCCGGTCTTTATGTTTCACGAACCGATGATTACGGCTCACTGACAATAACAACTTTTGATCTTCGTTTTAAAGAACCAAATAAAGAACCTGTTATGGATCCGCCAGCAATGCACACTATCGAACACCTCTGCGCCACTTTTCTGCGTTCTCACAATGAATGGAGCCAAAAAATTGTTTACTTTGGTCCAATGGGCTGCCGTACCGGTTTTTATACAATTTTAGAGGGTGAATACAAATCTGCAGATATCCTCCCCTTAATGAAAGAAATGCTTGACTGGATCGCAAAGTTCGAAGGTCCCATCCCCGGCGCTTCTGCCGAAGAATGCGGCAACTGGCGCGAACAGAATATCGACATGGCAAAATGGGAATGCGGCAGATATGCGGCTCTTCTAAAAAACGCTAAAAAAGAAAACCTCGAATACCCCAGCAATGTAGTATAGCATTTAAATTAATTGCATAGTTTTTGGCTATTATCAAGCAAGACGTTCTTTTAATGCGTCTTGGAGAACTCCGGAAAAATTAATACGTTCTTTTTCTGCGGCGGCATTCAACCAATAAGGAATTGACAATGTTTTTTTTACAAAACGGGTTTGACTTTTTATATTTTCAATATCTGCTACAATTAACATCACTTTATCGCCTTTTAATGTGTCTATATTAGACGGGCTGGGAAGGCTCTCTCCTTTTTGTAATGCTACTTCAATCCTGCTCTCTAAAACATCTTTAGCCATAACAACCGCTTCTTCCAATGTAGAACCGCCTGTATAGCAAGGTTGAATATCTGGAAAATTAACAAAATAGCTGTCATCTTCTTTTACAAATATTGCCGGATATGTGTATTTCGTTTTCATATCATATCTCCTTATTTCAATCCTGCGTCAGTTAATATTTGATGATATAAACCTTTGCCAAGTTCTTTGTGGTGGTGCGGGACAATAGTATATTTATCACCTTTAACCATATGGTAATGACTGCCTCTGCTTACCTTTAGAATGGTAAAACCATTTTTCTTGAGCTTTTTTATCATTTCTACACCTGTCATATTTATCCTGTCTTTATTAAATAATAACACGTAACTTACGTATTGGCAAGAGCTTGTAACGGTAATTTCTCTTGATATTCCCTAAATTGCTGTTCTTGTGTACAATACCCGTATGTCAGAACTAACAGAATACACAGGCAAAGCAACGATGGAAAAAATTACCTCGCTGGCAAAGCGCAGGGGATTTGTTTTTCAGTCATCGGAAATTTACGGAGGCCAAAACGGCGCGTGGGATTACGGCCCGCTTGGCATAGAACTTAAAAATCGCATAGCAGGCGCATGGTGGAAAGAAATGACCCAGCTTCATGATAATATCGTGGGGTTAGATGCAGCTATATTGATGCATCCGCGCACCTGGGAAGCTTCGGGTCACGTTGAAAATTTTACCGACCCATTAGTCGATTGTAAAAAATGCAAATCACGTTTTCGCGCGGACATGATCCCTGAAGAAAATATAAAAGAAAAAAAATGCCCCGATTGCGGCGGTGAACTTACCGACACTCGCAAGTTCAACCTAATGTTTAAATCAAATATTGGACCTGCGGAAGATACCGCTAGTATTATTTATCTTCGCCCGGAAACCGCGCAGGGTATATATGTAAATTATAAAAATATTATTCAGTCCAACAGAATGAAAATTCCGTTTGGCATTGCGCAAATTGGAAAAGCTTTCCGAAACGAAATCGTTACCAAAAACTTTATTTTCCGCACATGCGAATTCGAGCAAATGGAAATGCAGTACTTTGTTAAACCCGGCACTGACGAAGCTGAGTTTAACGAATGGAAAAAACAGCGCTGGGCGTACTACGAAAAACTCGGCGTAAAAATGGATCACCTGCGCTGGCACCAGCACGGACCCGATGAACTTGCGCATTACGCAAAAGACGCTTACGACATTCAGTACTTGTTCCCGATGGGCTGGCGAGAACTCGAAGGCGTGCACAACCGCACCGATTACGATCTTGGCCGTCACTCCGAGTACTCGGGCAAAGATATGCAGTACATCGATCAGGACAACAACAACGAACGCTACACACCGTACATTATCGAAACTTCCGCAGGGCTTACCCGTAATGTGTTAATGATTCTCTGCGACGCCTACGACGAAGAAAAAGTCGCTGACAAGGGTGACGCAGACGATATCAGAACAGTTCTTCGTTTTCATCCTAACCTTGCGCCGATTACTGTTGCAGTACTGCCGTTAATGAAAAAAGACGGGCTTGCAGAAATGGCGCAGGACATTCGCAAAGAACTGCAGGAAGATTACGCTACCGATTATGATCAGGCAGGCGCAATTGGAAGACGCTACCGCAGACAAGACGAAGCAGGTACTCCATTCTGCGTTACGGTTGATTATCAGTCCAAGGAAGACGGAACTGTTACACTGCGCTTTAGGGATTCTATGGAGCAGATACGTGTGCCAAAAGCAGAGCTTGCCGCACGGCTAAGGCAAGAAATAAAGAACTATAAAAGAATAAAATAGTTTGGAGGATCTAACCACCAACCACACGAACTTGCTGTTTGATATCTACATTATAGTTCGTTTGGTTCGTGGTAAAAATTCTTAATTATGTCTTTCTTAACCGTTTGCCTAAACCCCACTCTTCAAAAAACTCTCTGCTTCCCGTCAATTACTCCCAACGCAGTTAACCGCACTGGAGTTCACTACCTTGATGTTAGCGGTAAAGGTATCAATGTTACCCGTGTTCTAACTCAATTAGGAAAAAAAGCAGTGCACCTTACCCACCTTGGTTGTGAAATGCGTACGCTGTTTTTATCGCTGTGTGAGCAAGACGGACTTGCGGTAAACTGGGTAGAAAGTAATAGTCAAATCCGTTTTTGCTATACAGTCATCGATGAAAGCAGCGGCGAAGTCACAGAGCTCGTGGAGGAAGCAGAACTAGTAAGCCCTCAAACTGAAACACACCTTCTTGAGAAATTCGATAGCCTACTAGAAGACGCTTCACCTCTTAATTCTTCTTCTCTGCGTTCTCTGCGCCTTGGCGGCTTTGCGAGAAATCTTTCTTGCGTCATCATCTCCGGCACAAAGGCGGCAGGCTACTCTGACACTGTAATACCCGATATAGTACACAAAGCAAAAGAGAAAGGACTGCGAATAATTCTCGACATAAAAGGCAAGGATTTAATTGAGAGCTTAAAATACGAACCGGATGTTATAAAGCCAAATATCGATGAGTTTATTGAGACATTTGGACTTGGTAAGGAATGTCCGCGCAAATCCGCGAAAATCCCTTCGGGCTTCGTCCGCGGACTAATGTTAGAACTTGCGCAAAAACACAGATGCCGCATAATTCTAACCAATGGCAGTAAGAAAATACTGACTGCGGACAAGAACAACTACAATGAAATCGACCCGACCGCCTGCGCCGCAAGAGCCGTTAACACCACCGGCTGCGGAGACGCTTTTACAGCAGGACTTGCGGCTGCATTGGAGAGCAAAGCGGACATTAACACAGCAATAAACGAAGGTATCCGCTGCGGCGCGCTGAACGCAGCTCTTCTAAGACCTGGGGTTATAATGTGAGGCATAATATATATGATTGAATACTTTAATTTTTATTATTTTTTATATATAACATTTGCTATTGGGCTTTTAACAGGGCTTTATTTTTTACTGCGAAATAAAAGCAAAAGAACCGCTACCATTGTAATATTCATCCTTTTTCTTTCCAACTTTATTCTGCACTTTTTAAAACTCGTTTTTAATTATTATCAGGAATGGATGCCTTACGCAATAAGAACAGTAACACCCGAGAATATCTGCGCGGTAAGTGTTTTGGTTTTTCCCTGGTTTTATCTTTCTAAAAAAAATATTTTAAAAGACTATATGTTTTATCTGGGTATAATAAGCGGTCTTGGCGCAACCTTTATTCCCATTGATGTAATAGACTGTAGTCCCTTTGAGTTCGAAACAATAAGGTTTTATTTTAGCCATGTGCTCTTATGGGTGGTTCCTCTGCTCATGGTAATGCTAAAACTGCATACCCTTGATTACAAGCGAATCTTTAAATTTCCTTTTTTGCTGTATCTAACTTTATGTATAATCCTTGTAAACGAAGTAATTTTGACCGGCGCAGGGTTTATACATATAAGACATTTATACAGCAATGAGGTTCGCAACAGTTCGATGATATTTGGACCATTAGTAGAAGTTGAGTTTATAGGCAAGCTCTTTACAGCCCTGACACCCAAATTATTTTTAACAGTACCAATAGGTCCAAACGCGGGAACGCCTTATTACTGGCCTATAGTTTGGCTGATAATTCCTTCTTATGTTTATTTCTGCATAACTGCATTATTGCTGTCCCTGCCATTTGAGTTTAGGAATATTAAAAATGATTTATTTAAGTTTGGACAAAAAATTACCAAAATATGGAAAAAAATACTGCACTATAATACCGCCAATTACACCGACAATAAGACCAATAATAACGTTTGTAAAACGGCGGAATAAATATTGCTTTTTTGCCCATTGTATCTTTGGAGATTTAAAATAATCGTTTTCAAACTGGTCTATAAGCTCAGATGTTTTATACCAATTATCAAACGCACCGTCAATTTCTTTTTTCCCCTCATATAATCTGGCTTCTTTCGCAAGTATAATAATTTCTGTCCTTTTGCTTAATAATGAAGGCCAAAACATCCCATTGTCTATTAAATGCAAATCGGCTTTCATTTTTAGTAATTTTTCATAGTCTTTATTATGATATTTTAATTTTAGTTTAAACGCATCCAACATTCCGCGTTTGAGATGTGAAAACGCCCTATCGGCGCATTGGCTCTCTTGTTCACCGTCAATGTGAAATCTTTTTAAATGGTCAAAAGCTGAGTGTATCTCAAACAATAGCTCCACCGGTAAGGTGTTTTCTCGTGCTTCTATTTCACTATATAGTATTTTTACTTTTTCATTGTAAAAGTTATAAACATCTTTTTCTGTCATTTTGAATGCGCAAGTATCTTGTCGATCTCCTTGTTAATTTGTTCCGTAGTGATAATATTATCACGCAATACATTTCCCCGGCCTATCACCGGAAACTCAGTTGTAAAAGAGAATTTTTTCTTGTTTTTTTCTTCCAAAAAATTCCTCAATTCGCCCGGCGAACTTTTTCGTATTTCTTCAACCGTTAAGCCAACTGATTTTTCTGCATTTTTCTCAATTACGGCAAATGGCATTAAATTGACTCCTTGCTGTCAGTTTATAACAAATTTGAAAATAAAACAATCAGTATGTATAGAAAATTTCACTCCCAGTTAATTTTCGGCATATTTTTAGTAAAATACTCATTTTAAGGGTAAAGAACAGACTCTTAGTTATTCGTTAAACTCAGCAGTTTTAACTGCCATGCTCGCGGCTTCGTCAAACTCGCTGTGCAAAAGATGAACCGCAATGTGATCCAGCGCAGTATCGATATGGTGCGGCCATACTTTCTGTTTAATGTCTTTTAAGGCAGCTTTTGCTGACTGCTTATCAAGCACATCGCAGGATGATTTTATATTTGCAAGTTTTTCGCTCAAGTATGCCAAATCTTCGCTTGTAAGCGTAACATCCATCCCTTCGCCTTCTGGTTTGTACTTTATAACTAAAGACTTTAATGAGTCTATAAATGAATGGGTTTTGTCCGTTAACAGAGCAAAGTTTCGATCTTTGCCGGCAAGTTCCAGTTTAAACGCAATCTCGGACAATTTTCTCTCGCCCACATTGGCAAGAGCGCTTTTAATGCCGTGGACAGTAATAATGTATATATAGATTTCATCATCGGTAAGTTTATCAATTTTTGCATTTAAACCTTCCAAAACACTTATAGCGCTTGCTGCGTCTCTTACAAAAGACTTAATAATATCAACCGAGCTCACTTTGCCTTGTCCGTCATCTTTTTGTTTTCTTTCTCTCTGTTCGCTCCGTGCGGCATCTACAACTTCTTTTGGCTTTTTGTTTCGTATGTATTCATTTAATATAAGGTTTAACTGGCGCGAATCGATGGGTTTGGAAATAAACGCGTCAAAACCGTGCTGTAAAAACATTTCTTCCCGTCCGATCAGAGCATTGGCAGTCAACGCGATAATGTTGTTTTTATATCCAAATTCGCGGATAATTTTTACAGCTTCTATTCCGTCCATTTTAGGCATCATATGATCCATAAAAATTATATCGTATACATTACCGCTCTTTACAAAATCAATAGCTTCGTAACCGCTTGTAACCGCATCAATTTTTAATCCATACGGCGCAAGCATGCCTTTTGCGACATAAATATTCGATTCGACATCATCAACAATAAGAACGCTGCCGTAAGGCATGTATTCGCGCAGAAACTGTGTTTTCTTTGTAATCGCAGTGCTCTGAAAATTAAACTTTCTTAAGTTTTCGGACAGCTCAGCTCCGCATACGGCAGTACCTATACGCTTCTGCGGAATGTATACGCTAAACACCGAACCTTTGCCTACTTCGCTTTCTACAGTTATTCTGCCGTTCATTAAATTGACAAGGCGCTGTGTAATACTCATACCAAGACCAGTCCCGACAGTAGTGCGGTTCGCTTCAATATTAAATCTCGTGTACTCGTCAAAAAGTTTTTCTACCTGTTCGGCTGTCATACCCTGTCCGGTATCGCTGATACGAAAAACGATTGTCAAATCGTCATCATCAATGTTTTCGGAATAGACAGAAAATTTGACATTGCCTTCGTTTGTATACTTAAATGCATTAGAAAGAATATTGTTTAACACCTGTTTAATACGAAGTTCATCGCCGAACAATTCTATCGGCGTTTTTTTATCTACGTCAATAAACAATTCGATTGGTTTGCTTTCGTAGCGCAGGCGGATCAACTGAGCGGTATCATTTACAAGGCTTGGAATATCATATTTTATAGGAGCCAATTCCAATTTGCCTGCTTCAATTTTAGAGAGGTCAAGAATGTCATTGATAATATTTAACAGCAGATCTCCGGATTCATAGATTTTCTGAAAAGCCTCTTCTGTATCTGCCGAGAGCACTTCGTCACGCAGTTGAATTTCGGCAATACCCAAAATTGCGTTCATAGGAGTGCGTATCTCATGGCTCATAATCGCAAGAAACGCGCTCTTATAGCGGCTGCTGTGTTCGGCAAAATCTTTTGCGGCAATAAGTTCTGTCATATCAACAGAGTGCTGAATATGAACTGTTTTATTATTTGACCAGCTTATATACCTGTCCGTGTTCCGGTAAATATGATTTGTCAAAGAGCTATGCTCTTCCCACACAACTGCTTTTTCCGGATCATTATCCAATTGATAACAAGGGCAAAAATCACATCTTTTATCCAAATCTTTTTGTAAAACCTTGTAGCACAATTTTCCAACGCAATCACCTTCGATTCCGTAATGTTCCTTCATTGTATTATTCATAAAAAGAATTTCGCTCGTAGCCGGATCTGTAACATAAATCATCGTATCCAGCCCGTTCATAATATTGCCAATGTTGGCAAGCGTATTCTTTTCTGTTATTGCTTTATGAGCTATTTCGTCGGCATCCTGAATTTCTTTCATCATGCCTTCCAGCTGGCGTTCGACAACTTTGGAAATAAATCTTGCAATTAATATACAGGCAGTTAATACCACAAGCGTTATTAATATACCGCTGACAATAAAAAACCATATTTTATTGGTTTCTTCTATTGTAAAATAAGCCTTGGAGAGCATTCCTACTACTTCGTCATATGCGCCGAACACAGGGAGAAAGACAGCGATTGCGTTTTTATCCAAAAGCTGCATTTCTCCGACATACTGCTCCCCTGAAAGCACTATATTGCTGATTTCTTCCGGCGCTTTTGTGCCTAACGCGTATGATCCATCATCGTTTAAAAGTGTTGTAGCAATACGCTCGTCGTTAAGGAAAACTCCTATATCACACTCTGTAAGCCTTTTTATTCTATGGGTAAACTCCGGATCATCCAGCCTGTACCCAAGAGATACAACGCCGAGCAAATTATTATCGGCATCATAAATCGGCGCGCCCGCATATGCGCCAAGACGCACAGTTACGCCCTGCGCTACATAAGATTCGCTGTTTCCCCGCAATGCCTGTTCTACATGAGGCAGATGAACAAGACTGTCGCCGTAAATATACGGTTCATGGGTTCTTATTAAAACAGTTCCGTCATAATCAAGAATCGTACAGTAATCAATTTTAGCCAAAACCTGAAGAGCTCTAGATGTACTAAGAATTTTTTCCCGATCATTAAAACTCATAGCTTCTATCAGGTCGGGATTAATAGCGATACCAAGAGCGGCAATATGCGCGTTTGCTTTTAAATTATCAATTTCGTTCTCTGCAACCATCGCGGCGACATTTATTTTATTATATATCGCGTCGTTTAATTCCCTGTTATAAAGGAGAATAGAAGAGACAAGAACAATAATACAGCAGCCAATTGTAAGGGCAACCATTGGGATTAATATTTTATTTCTAATATTCATATAAAATTCCAAATAAAATTATAGCATTGATTGTATAAAAACGCCACTTGTTCAATACATTTAATTTTGGCATAATAAAACAATGTCAGATTCACTGGATTCCATCTTTATTTCTCTAAAACAAGCGCAGGCGAAACTTGCGGTACAAAACCGCGCGGAAAAGGATAAAGCGCTTGCCGCCGCCGCTGATCAAATAGATAAAAACAGAAAAGCCATTCTAGAAGCGAACGCCCGTGATGTCGAAAAAGCTCGCAACAGCGGAATGAAAGAAAGTCTTGTGGATCGCCTGCTCCTAAACGACAAACGAATAGACGGTATAATCGAAGGAATCAACATAGTAATAAGACAAGAAGACCCAATAGGCAAGGTGCAGACAGGCTGGACCATTCCTAACGGTTTACAGATAGAAAAAGTTACAGTACCCATGGGAGTGGCGGCAATAATTTATGAATCACGCCCCAATGTTACAGCAGACTGCGCCGCTCTTGCCTACAAAGCCGGCTGTTCGATTCTTTTACGCGGCTCTTCGTCTGCGCTGGAATCCAACAAAGAACTGGTCAAAGCTATCAAAGCGGGACTAACCGCAGGCGGCGGATTAGCCGACGCTGTCGCTCTTGCGCAGTCAGGCAGCAGAGACGAAGTTGACGTAATACTCAAAGCGCGCGAATATATCGACGCTGTGCTCCCGCGCGGAGGACATGACCTGATCCGCCGTGTCGTAGAAAACGCGCGCGTTCCTGTAATCGAAACAGGCGAAGGCAACTGCCACATTTATATTGAACCTTCGTTTTTAGAAACCGGGGCAGGCATTAATACCGCAATTGAGATTATCTTAAACGCAAAACTGCAAAAACCCGGCGTATGCAATGCAGTAGAGACTCTGCTTGTACACAGAGACGCATTAAATACGCTCATGCCAAAAATAGCGGCTGCTCTAACAGGCAAATGCGAACTGCGATGCGACAGTGAATCAAAATCGGCAATCGGCGCAGCGCCTGGCGCTATACCTGCGGGACTTGCGTTAAAAGACGCGGCAGAAGAAGACTGGGGAACAGAGTTCCTTGACAATATCCTCGCTGTAAAAACTGCTGCCTCATGCGAAGAAGCAATAACTCATATCAACAGGTACGGAACAAAACATTCAGAGGCTATTTTAACAAACAATTTAAAAGCCGCAGAATTATTCCGCGCGCAAGTCGACGCAGCCTGTGTGTATGTAAACGCTTCGACAAGGTTTACAGACGGCGGAGAGTTTGGTTTTGGCGCGGAGCTTGGGATAAGCACTCAAAAGTTTCATGCAAGAGGACCAATGGGGCTTGAAGCGCTTACAACAATAAAGTACCTTGTAACAGGAAGCGGTCAAATACGCGTTTAGGAAACAAAATGATCACAAATTTAATAGCAGACGCAAGAAAAATAGTTATAAAAATCGGCTCCAATACACTCGCAGACATAGACGGAAAATTCAACTTTTCGTTTCTTGATGAGTTTGCAGAACAGGCTGCAGCTCTTATAAAAAAAGGCAAGCAAATTGTTGTTGTTTCTTCCGGCGCGCAGGTAGCCGGTCTTTCTGCAATGGACAAATGGGCGCGCAAAAAAGACATTCACTACAGGCAGGCATTATGCGCAGTGGGACAGGTACAGCTTATGAAGGCATGGCGGCGCGCGTTTGAACCGCACAGTCTTCATATTGCGCAGATACTTTTAACGCGCGAAGATTTTAACGACGCAAACAGAACATTAAATATGCGCAATACTCTCTTTACGCTTGTTGACGAAGGAATAGTCCCTATCATAAACGAGAACGATACAGTCTCTGTAGAAGAAATAAAAATCGGCGATAATGACACTCTAGCCGCGCGCTCTGCAATTCTCTGGAGCGCAGACTTATTAATTCTTTTAAGCGACATTGACGGACTATTTGATAAAAACCCAAAAGAGTTTACTAACGCTGCGCTCGTCGAAGAAGTAAAAGACATAAGTTTGATAGAAAAGAATATTACGATAGGCGCGGCAAATAGTTTTGGCACAGGCGGCATAGCGACAAAATTGGATGCGGCAAAATTATCTTTATCTTACGGCATTCCTGCAATTCTTACAAACGGCGGAAAACCCCGCTGTATAGAAGCGCTCGTCTCCGGCGCTCAAAAGGGAACAGTTTTTCTCGGATAACTCTTTGCTGGAACAGGTGCGCTAGCTTTCTTGGGCGGTGCGCCGCTATGCGTCGCTATCCTGACTTTCTCTTTTTGCTTCTGCGCGGTCTTTGATGTCAGCAATACCGATAAATACAGCAACAATACCAAGCAGAATCGCCACTACAGGAACGCCGCCTTTAAGAAAGTTTAATACATGTTGTCCCCATCCAAGCCCGGAATATTCGATACCGCAAATCCCCTGCGGCAGGATCGCATAAACTGCGGCTGCAATGACAATAATTCCTATGACTGCTGATTTCATAAATCTCTCCTTGATTGTTTGTAAACCATTATCGCAAATGCGCTTATAAAAAAGGTCATGCGTACTACAGGCAGAATAAACGATAAAAATCCGTCGCCCACTATGCCAAAATCCTTAAGAACAGAATAAACTGTTTCGATATATGCTACAATAACTCCAAAAATAACCAACATCCATGCTGCATCTCTTATCTTAGGCCACAACAAAATAGCCAAAAATGCGCCAATTGCACCAAGAATGAGCTGACTAGAAACAAATATCATTTGTCCTGTGTCCATAAATATATTATCTTTTATATAGAGGGAAAAATCAAGCCATGAATGAAGAATTAAAGGAGCGTCTTGGACAGCAGGAACTAATATCCGAAATCTCAAGAAGTTTTATTTCTTCTGACAATACGCAAATGCTGGTAAACAAAGCAATTGCCAAACTGGGGAACTATTTTAATGTTTCCAGCGTTGCGATTTACTGTTTAGATGATCAAAACAAGGATACTGATTTAACATACCATTGGTCTGCAGACCAAAGTTCTAAAGACTGTAACTCTGAAGACATTAAAACGCCGGATAGAATAAAGCTGAATGTACACGAACTCATAAAAACATGTTTTCCCGAAAGACTATACGACAACTCCACACTGCCGGTAATTTCCTGTGTTGATACAGCGGCAAGCAAAACAAGCAGTTTTTGCAGATTTGTAGACGATAATGTTTCTGCCTTTATCTGCGCTCCGCTTTATGTAGAAGGTAAATTGTGGGGTGTGTTAATAATAGAACAATGCAAAACGCCGCGCGAATGGACAGATAACCAAAAGAGCTTTATTGCGGTTGCGGCAAGCACGATAGCAGGCGCGATTATGCTTGATACATACAATACAAAATTAAAAAACGCTGTCACAGAGCTTACAGCAGCCAGCAAGGCAAAGAGTGAGTTTCTTTCTAACATGAGCCACGAAATGCGCACCCCAATGAATGCGATAATTAACATGACTGCAATTGCAAAAAAAACCCATGATGTAAAGCGAAAAAATTATGCATTGGATAAAATAGGAGATGCTTCGACACACTTGCTTGGGGTAATAAACGATATATTGGATATGTCAAAAATAGAAGCCAAAAAGTTTGAACTTGTGCCTGTAGAGTTTAACTTTGAAAAAACAATCAATAAAGCGGTAAATGTAGTTAACTTTCGTGTGACAGAAAAACATCAGAAACTAACAGTACAAATCGATAAAAATATTCCAAAAATAATGATAGGCGATGACCAGCGTATTTCGCAGGTTATAACAAATCTTCTCGGCAATGCGGTAAAATTTACCCCTGAGAAGGGTTCTATCAATTTGAATACACAATTCCTCGGCGAAGAAAACGGCGTTTGCACAATAAAAATTTCTGTAACAGATACAGGAATTGGAATAAGTAAAGAACATCAAACGCATTTGTTTCAGTCTTTTCATCAGGCAGAATCCAGTACTTCGCGTAAATACGGCGGCACAGGGCTTGGACTTTCTATTTCAAAAAGCTTTGTAGAAATGATGGGGGGAAAAATCTGGGTGGAATCGGAAAACAATAAGGGTTCTGCTTTTTCGTTTACAATGCAAACCCGCCGCAGTCAAAAGAATGATCAACAACAAGATATATCTATAAACGAAGAAAAGAAGCAAATAAAACCCGTGCCGGCAATAGAAGATTATTCTGAATTCAGAATTTTGCTTGTAGAAGATATGGAAATAAACCGTGAGATTGTACTAATGCTTTTAGAATCGACCAAAATAAATATCGACTGTGCCGAAAACGGACTGCTGGCTGTAGAAATGTTTATAGATGAACCATATAGATACAATATAATTTTTATGGATATTCATATGCCCGGCATGGACGGCTACGAAGCAACGCGCAGAATAAGAATGTACGAAGACAAAATCCGCCAAAATCCACTTAGATTGAAGGATAACCCTAACCCAGATTTAACCAATGACAGTATGGAGTTTGCGAAGCAAGTAGAAGACAGCACGAGTTTCACCTACGGTGAAACTCGCAGCAATAATTGGAATCCGCATAGGCGGATTCCAATTATTGCAATGACCGCAAACGTGTTCAAAGAAGACATCGAACACTGCCTAAAAGCAGGCATGGACGACCACCTCGGAAAACCGCTGGATCTGGAAATTATTATGGAAAAGCTGAATTTTTACCTTAAATAGCAAGTTGATTAACCGCAAAAGTAATGACCTGCCTTAATTCGTCAAGGTTTTTGCGCTTTAAAACTATCAGCTGAAAAATAGCGGATTCTAAAAAACTAAAGAGGTAGTCGTGGGTAACTTTTACATTGGTTTTTTTTAATTCGCCCGATTTAATGCCCTCTATAACCATAGAAGACAGAATACGATGAATCCTTACTGTTTTGCGGCGGACCTTTTCTTCTGGATCAAGGTCGCTCTTGGAAATATGCAGAAGATAATCGAGAACGATAGAAAGAAGCTGCCTGTTTTGCTCCAGCTGTTTAATAACCGCCAAAAGCACTTTGGTGATTTTATCTACGCTGTTTAATGAATCATTAGAACGAATGTCATTAATTTTATCTTCGACATTCGATAAAAGCTGTTTTATGCTAAAAGAAAAGATTTCTCTTTTATTCTTAAAATAGAGATATAATATGGTTCTTGTTATCCCGCACTTGTCGGCAATTTTCTGGAAGGTGGCGTTTTCAAAGCCGTCATCCATAAAAACAACAAGTGCTTTTTCTAAAATCTTTTTTCGTCTTTTATCGTGCTCGACTGCCAGAGCCATTTTTTCTCTCCAATTAAAAAACTTTTATTTATCGTAACTCTATTGTAACTCATATTGATAAAAATAGGAAGGAATAGCGCCATTGCTTATTTCCCGGCAAGAATCCGCCTTTTTACCGTAAAAACTTTCAAACCCGCTGTGGTCGGTAATAACGGCAATTTTCCACCCGGGAAAACGCTGCTGCAAACCCGCCATCTCCTTGTAAATTTCTTCTGCCATGGACTGATCCCCTAGCCGCTTCCCGTAAGGCGGATTTGTAACAAGATACCCTTCATCAGTGTACGGCGATATGGCTTCCTTCATAGAACATACCTTTAAATCGATTCCAAGGCTTTTTGTGTCAGGATGACGAATCCCACGCTGAGGCTCTTTTCCTTCGGCAATATCCCTAAGACGCGCGATATTGGATGAAGCGATCGACACAGAACGAAGATCGCCGTCGCTTCCGGCAATCCTTATAAGCCTTGAGCCGTCAGAATTAATATTTATTTTACCGCGAAACTCTTCTCTTACTGCATTTTCAATTTTTTCGTCAGCGATGAGCATTTGATCTATTGCAAAACGTCTGCCTATCCCAGGCGCAATATCCCATGCGTACATCGCAGCTTCTATAAGAATTGTACCGGAGCCGCAAAACGGATCATAAATGGGAAACTTCCGCTTCCAGCCGGACAATAACAGCATAGAAGCTGCCGTCGTCTCTCTCAGCGGCGCAGCGCCGCCTTCGCTCCTGTAACCGCGTTTAAACAACGGCTCTCCGCTCAAATCAACTAACAGCGAAACAATATCTTTTTCTATGTACACACGCACTTCTGCGGTTTTAACAGTATTCTCGCCCTTTGGAGTAATTACAGGTTCAGGGAGCCTGTTCATGTTATATTTACCGCAAAGGCGCTGCGCCGCTGCTTTATGAACCATTGCCTGTATCGTGGTTTCTGCTTTTAACAAAGAGCGGTTGGTACGGACTTTTGCAACTTTTAATCCCATGCCTTTTGGAACAATTCGTTCCCAATTTACAGCAGAAGCGCCTTCGAACAAAGCGTCAAAATCTGCGGCTTTAAAACTGGCAGTTTCTAAAAGCACACGATCCGCCGCACGAAGACCAATAAGCGCCTGATAAATACCTTTTATATCCGCTTTAAACCGCACCCTGCCGTATAGTGAATCTTCAACTTTAAGATTTAATTTTCTTAGTTCATTGGATACAGCTTTTTCGGCGCCTACAGCGCACAGAGCAATAACGGTTTCTGTTTCATTTTCATTTTTTTTCATTTGTTGAGTATACCACGATTCATTTATTTAGTGCAGGTTACCGGATTATCTATTTGATTAATTTATCTTAATAAATTTATCCGATATCGATAAGAATAGTTCCGTCAGATCAGGATCAAAGTGAGTGCCTTTTCCTTCTCTTATAATATTAACCGCTTCATCATGAGAAAACGCTTTTTTGTACGGTCTTTCGGAGATTAGAGCATCATACACGTCAATAATTGCGATAATACGCGCCGCAAGCGGAATATCGTTTCCCTTTCTTTTTTCCGGATAACCCGAGCCGTCCCATTTTTCGTGATGATAAACCGCAAAAATAAACGCAAAGTCCAAAAACTCCTGTTCTTCTGTTTTTTTCTGAATATTCTTGATTATATCTCCGCCAAGAACAGTATGCATTTTCATTTTTTCAAATTCTTCTTCGCTTAGTTTTCCCGGCTTTCTTAAAATGCTGTCATCTATTGCTATCTTTCCTACGTCATGTAGCTGTGCGGATAAAACCATCTGTTCAATATCCCATGAAAAAGTTTCGCTTTTATAAAGTCCGCTTTCTACAACTGCGTCAATTAGAATTTTTAGATATCCGCTCGTACGGGCTACATGACAGCCTGTCGCGTCATCTCTGCTTTCGACAAGTTCCGCTACAGTTTCTAAGACTGTTTTCTGCAATACTACGATTCGCTGGGTTTTTATAACAACCATTTTTTCGAGATCTTTATTATATTTACGAAGCTCTTCTTTTTTATTTTCTATTTCTTTATTTGCCAAAACCAGATTTTCGTTTAGCCTATTAATCTGGTACGTATTAACAAACGTTCTTACTTTGCTGTTATAAAGAAGGATTTTTGTCACCAAAAGAATTAAAAATATATTTAATACATGCGACTGTACTCCAAAATATTCGTTAATATTCTGGTTTTTACTCATTAATATATACGCTGTAACAATAAAATACAGTATCGCATACGGAATAAAAATCTGCGGTTTAAAGTCCGGCAATAGCGAAAATAAAAATATCGTTACAAAGAATATAAATGGTATTTGCTCGATTGTTCCGGCAGAATTAATAACAAATTCATACAAAATAAAGAAGCTTGCTATAAGTAAATAACAAAAAATCCATAATAATTTTTTTCTGCTGCTTCTGCGGAAAAAGAAAATGCTTAAATTAAATAAGGCAATAACGGCAAGTTCGCTGTAATCAAATAAGCTGAATAATCCGTCAGCCTGCAGATTTTCGTTAGAAATGTACTTAAAAATGACATTAATAAACTTAGCCGCAAGAGCTATGACTGTTAAAAGCCTGATTCTGCGAATACTGTTTTTTAATTGAATATCATCAAATTGATCCTGTAGTTCCGGCGGGACAACTGCAATTAATCTGTTAAATATACCCAAAATGCTTTTCTTCACTTATGTAATAATTTAATAAATTGCCTCTTCTTCGTCAAGCTGTTTTTTTGCTTTTTTCTTTGGATAATTCGAATAAATAGACGATAAGTAATTACACATAACTTTTAGGAGTGATAATGGTATACGGCTACATAAGAGTCAGCACAGATAAGCAAACAGTTGATAACCAAAAGTATGAAATTCAAAAATTTTGTGCAAAAAACAGCATAACAATCGAAAGATGGATAGAAGAAACAAACAGCGGTTCAAAAATACCAGAAAAAAGACAATTAGGCTCCCTGCTTGCATTAGTAAAAGCTGGAGATATGATTATATGCTCAGAATTATCACGTCTTGGCAGAAGCCTTTTTATGATTATGTCCATTTTAAATCAGCTTATGATGAATGATGTTAGAGTTTGGACAATAAAAGACAATTACCGGTTAGGTGACAATATACAGTCAAAAGTACTTGCTTTTGCCTTTGGAATATCGGCAGAAATCGAAAGAGAGTTAATTTCCCAAAGAACAAAGGAAGCCCTTGCGCGAAAAAAGTCAGAAGGCAAAATAATGGGAAGACCCAAGGGAAAAGCACCCCGTTATAAGCTCTTAAACAGGGAAATTGAAATAGAAGCGCTTATGGCTAATCGTACATCCAAAAATGAAGTTGCCAAAATTTACGGCGTTAGTAGAAAAACTGTAGACCGCTTTTTAATAGAAAAAGGATTACCAAGAAAAAGACCGCCTAAAAATACCAGAAATTAAGCCTTTAATTAAAATTAATTATCTGATAATATATAAATATGACAACCCGTGAACAATTAAATTCTATCGCGGAAGAGCGGATTATAATTCTTGACGGCGCAATGGGTTCTGTTATTCAAGTTTTAAATTTAGACGAAAAAAGCTATAGAGGAAGCCTTTTTGCGGATCATCCGGTACCGCTGGAAGGCTGTAACGATTTATTGTGCCTAACAAGACCAGGCGCAATCGGCGCTATTCACGACACCTATCTGGAAGCAGGCGCTGATATCATAGAAACATGCAGTTTTAATTCAACTTCAATTTCACTCTCTGATTACGGGCTTGGGCATTTGTCATACGAAATAAGCGAAGCAGCAGCGAAAATTGCCAGAAGTTCTGCGGATAAATTTTCCAGCGGCAACAAACCCCGTTTTGTAGCGGGAAGCATAGGACCTACCGCAAAAGGAGCAAGTTTATTTCAGGATGTAAACGATCCCGGCAAACGCGCAGTTAATTGGGATGAGCTCGAAGCTGCCTATTATGAAAACGCAAGAGGGCTTTTGGACGGGGGCGCGGACATTTTTCTTATAGAAACAATTTTTGACACCCTTAACGCAAAAGCAGCGCTTTCGGCTGTTAAACGCCTCATTAATGAAAGACAGATCGATATACCTATAATGATTTCTGCGGCTGTTTCCGGCGAAACAGGACGGCTTCTTTCCGGTCAAACCCTCGATGCTTTTTTAGTTTCTGTTATGCATGCTAAACCGTGGTCGGTAGGCGTAAATTGTTCTTTTAATGCGCAAAAACTGCTGCCCCATATTCGTAAATTATCTGACATTGCGCCTTGTCTTGTAAGCGTGTATCCCAATGCGGGTATTCCCAATAAATTCGGCAGATATGATGAAATGCCGGATGTAATGTCAGCGCATATGGAACCCTTTTTTGAAGAAAACCTCGTAAATATAATCGGAGGCTGCTGCGGAACAACCCCTGCTCATATTTCGGAGATTGCTTCAAAGGTATCCCTTTATATTCCGCGCAAAATAACAAAATATGAAGGTTATAATTTTTGGGGTGTTTTTTCTGGTCTCGAACTTTACCGTATTCCGCACAATACAATTCGCCTCGGCACCAACGAGACCTCTGCGGACAAGGATGAACTTTTGGCGGCTCTCTTAAAAGGCGAATATGAAGAAGCCGCAGACATAGCCCGCGATATAGTAGAAGCCGGCTCTTCGATTTTAAATATCGAAGTTTTGGACTCTAAAGCAATTAACAAAGAAAAATTAAATTCTTTTCTGGATTTTTTATTAATAAATCCGTACATTGCAAAATCTCCTTTTTATATAAACAGTCCTCATTTGCCAATTTTAGAAACAGCCCTTAAACGTTTGCAGGGAAAAAGCCTTGCCGGTCCCGTTCACCTAAAAAAAGGAGATGCCGAATTCCTGCAAAAAGCCCGTCTTATCTTAAATTACGGCGCTGCCGTTGTTGTTCAGTTAATTGACGAAAAAGGTCTTGCCGAAACCGCAGAACGAAAAACAGAAATCGCAAAACGTATTTACCAGCTCATAACAGATAGCAACTACCCGGCAGATAATATCGTTTTAGACCCCAATGTAAAAGAAGATGATTCTTTCCGTTTATGGATACATGATAATTGCCCAGGTGTGATTCTTGCGTTATAATATAAATATGTTTAAAAAAGCAATATTGCTGATAATAATTCTTGTTTTAGTCTCAGCAAGCGCTGTTTTTGCCGACAGTTTTCAGTGGGCAGGCATGGGCAGCCTTTTCTATTTTGCCTCTAGCAACCCCGGCGCAGGTCCTGCCGCAATAGTTCCTTCTGTAGGTTTTGCAGCGTCATGGCCTTTGTTCGATATTTTTAGGCTGGAAGTAACAGAAGATATTTATTTTACAAATTATGAATTTAATAAAACTCTTGGCTATCCAATGATTACAGGTCCCGAAAACCGCGCCGCGTTTGTAATTGGATTTTTAACAGCCGCACAATTTACGGCTGTTTTTCCTATCGGTGATAACGGTATTTTAGCGCGCGCTTACGGCGGATTTGCTCTGGATATTCGCCTTGCTATCCGGGCTTTTGGCTTAAATCACCCCGCAGATATTGCGGAGGCACAGGCACAGACTGACGCTATCTTTAGTTATTTCTGGAGCAACGGCAGATTTTTTCTGCCGGTAGTGGGCGGCGGCATGGATTTTCCGGTAAATGATTATTATTTTGCAGGTTTTGATCTTCGTATATGGATTCCTTTATATAGATTATTAACAAATGAGAATATTCCAGCCATAGACGGCTGGCGCATTGGGGTAAGTTTGCGCATAACGCCCCGGCAGAACTCTAGATGAAGAAGCATAAAACAGTAATTTACAAATGTTCCTCCTGCGGCAAAGAAGAGCCAAAATGGCTCGGGCGCTGTCCCGAGTGCGGCGAATGGAACACCTTTTTAGAAACAATAACAAACGAATCAAAAACTTCCCGCAAAGAACCGGGGACAGCAAAAACCCTGCCGCTTGCCGCGGTAGATCCGTCAGAGGGCAAACGAATCGAAAGCGGTATAAGTGAACTGGATCGCGTGCTCGGCGGCGGTATAATGAAACGCTCCTCTATTCTTGTAGGAGGCGAACCGGGTATCGGAAAATCTACATTGCTGCTTCAATTGGCAGAAGCCGCCTTAACAAACGGACGTATATTGTATGTATCCGGCGAAGAATCCGCAGGGCAGTTAAGGCTGCGCGCTGACAGGCTCGGCATTAGTAAAGAAAAAATGCAGCGTATCGAAATCCTTTGTTCTGGAAATTTAAACGAAATAGAAAATACGCTTAATAATATAAAACCGGTTTTAGTTTTAATTGACTCCGCTCAAACACTGTACTCCGAAAACGCAGGCGCGGTTTCTGGTACTGTAAATCAAATGAAGTACTGCTCCTTTGAACTAATCGCGTGGGCAAAAGAACACGACAGCGCGCTTTTATTGACTGCGCATGTAACCAAAGAAGGCATAATCTCTGGGCCCAAAACCCTTGAGCATATGGTGGACACCGTTCTTTATTTTGAACAAAACGATAAGACTTCCGGGTTAAGCGGAACTGCCGACTGCCGTTTTTTACGCGCAGTAAAAAATCGATTTGGTTCTATCGATGAAATAGGCATTTTTACAATGGGCGAAAAAGGACTCTCTCCTGTCGAAGACACAGGCCGAATGTTTTTAGTCAGGCGCGAAGGAGAAATACCGGCAGGGGTGGCAGCAGCCGCAATATTAGAAGGTTCAAGGACTATGCTGGTAGAAGTCCAGGCGCTTTGCATTCCCGCAAAAGGAACAATCAGCCGTGTTTTTTCTGATAAAATTGATTCCGGAAGGGTCTCACGGATTTCTGCCGCGCTGGAAAAGCACTTGGGGCTTAAGTTGTCAGATCAGGACTTATATGTAAACGCAGCAGGCGGAATCCGAATTACCGAGGTTGGAGCTGACCTTGCTATTGCCTGCGCCATTTATTCTGCCCGCACAGGGCTAGTTTTGCCCGCTGAGCTGGCAATTGCGGGCGAATTATCCCTTACAGGCGAAATTCACCCTGTTCGCCGGTTATCCGGAAGAATCAAAACAGCGGCAAATTTGGGGTTTACCGCTTTTCTTGGTCCTGTATCCAATGAGCCGGGACTGCGCCCCGCAGCCAATATAAAAACTGCAATAAAATTAATTTATTAACAAATTTATTAAATTAACTATTGACAATAAATATATAACAGTTTATATTTTTAATAATTGGATGATATTTTAGTTTGAGAAGTGATTATTTTAGCGGATTTAACAAGAAACCGCGCAGTTTAGGGGTTCTGTCTTTGTCGATTGCCTTTCATTTTTTTCCCTTAACAATTATGCATCTATTTTCTCCGAGTTTGGGCAATAAGTCCGGTTCTGGGAATTTGATTCGTTCGCTTGAGCGAGCGTGATACAGGCGTGCCCGGACGCAGTCGCAAATAAATGCTTTTAGCGTTTTTTGTTCCGGGTGAAGGAATTTTCTCAATGGCTAAGAAATTGTATGTCGGTAACCTCTCCTACAACACTACCGAAGATGGACTAAAAAACCTGTTCTCAGGTTTTGGCACCGTCGCATCCGCAAAGATCATTTTCGATCGTGAAACCGGCAATTCCAAAGGATTCGGATTTATCGAAATGAGCAGCGATGAAGAAGCAGCAGCGGCAATCGCAGGAACTAATGGCCGCGAACTTGAAGGACGCCAACTGCGCGTAAACGAAGCGATGGATAAACCACGCCGTGAACGCTCCGGCGGCGGAAACTGGTAAGCAATTACCGGAGACTGTATGGCTTCCTTATGGAGGTCATACAGTCAGTAATTTTTTTCTTTTCTCTTCTGCAGCGATGTGCATTTTTTCCAATTCGTTCATTATCGCATCAGCAACAGCCTGCTTTTTATCTTCGTCATCAGAAGCTGCCGCAAGCGCTTTGTCACGGAATTCATTACTGTTCGTTACAGGGCTTACTGTGGCGATAACAATATCTTTACTTACAGCGTCATTCATCATATCAGTTTTTTGCACATGCAGAACATCGCCGTTTAGAGCAATAAAACAGATATAATCAAAAGACCGAATATATGAATCTATCTCGCGTACTCCCTTTTTAGAATCGGGTTCCCACGGGCGGAAACGTGTACCAGAAGGAAAAACAAGTATTAATTTACCTTTGTATTTGTGCCTTATTAGCGACTTCATTGCGGCGCGGTTTATTGCGTTACTGCGCATTATTTCGGCTTTATCCTTTTCCGGATCGGCGTCCTGCAGATAACGGCTGGGATAAATAACAATTTTAGAATAAGCGCCGGTAAAAGCGGCAACAACAGGATTATCTTCGTTTAGTTTCATTCCTGCCATCGCGATAATAGAATCAGCTATCTCCTTGCCGCGCCCTCCGGCTTTTCGCGTCAGCAGCGAAACAAACGAAAGATCCATATTGCTGTAATGTTCAACAAGCAAAAGGCAGGCTTTTCCTGACTGCGCTTTTTCGAAAAGTTCTTCCAGATTTTCGAGCCCGTCAAGTCCGCTTCCGGGAAGAAGTAAAGGCTCTACCATTTCATCAAGAATGGCAAGAACATCAGGGTCTCCTTCCTGATAAACATTATCTTCGTTGACTACAGTTGTTACCTTAGATGTTTTTAACACCCTTCTAATTTGATCGCTGAATAATTCTGTCAATGTTCCTAACATTTTTGTTTCTTCCATAAATGGTCTCCTAACTTTCAGCTTTTGTTTTTTACTTTTAGCCTTCAGTTTTAATTAATTCAATTATCACTCTGCATGCAGCGCACATTTCACTCACGCTGACCCACTCAAGACGACTGTGAAAATTACGGCCGCCTGTAAAAATGTTCGGCGTGGGAATACCCAACTCCGTCAATCTGGCTCCGTCAGTTCCGCCTCGTATCGGTTTTAAATGCCATTCTATTCCTGTTTTTTGTACCGCTTTTTTCAGCCATTCCAGCACATCAGGATTTTCATCTATCTTGGCTTTCATATTATAGTATTGAGGCTGGGTTTTAACAATGACCTTTCCGCCCGGAAACTGCGCTTCTATTGTTTTGGCAAAAGCTTCAAGCGCGGACAAACGGCGCTCCATGCCTTCTGTTTCAAAATCACGGAGGAATATTTCGATGTTTGCCTTTTCTAAATCTCCGGCAATTTCCATAAGACAGTAATAACCGTAGTAACCGTCGGTAGCTTCTGGGCTTTCTGCGCGCGGAAGAAGAGCAGCAAATGCCGAAGCCATGAGCGCGGCGTTAGCAAGAATGCCTCTTGCGTGCCCAACATGTATCACTTTACCGAGAAATTCAATATTTGCCTTGTAGGCGTTAAAACACTCGCATTCGATCTCGCCAATCGGACCGCCGTCTACTGTAAAGCAAAACGTAGATTTTATTTCTTGGATAGGAAAACAAGGCAGACCCTTGCCTGTTTCTTCGTCGGGGGTAAAAATAATTTCGATTGGTCTTCGCTCAATTTGCGGGTTAGAAACAAAATATTCTACGGCTGCGATAATTTCGGCAATTCCCGCTTTGTTATCCGCTCCCAAAAGCGTTGTCCCGTCACTGTGAATGATCGCCTTTCCTTTTTGTTCTGCCAGACCGGGTTCCTTTGCCGGATCAAGGCTTAAACCATACATAAGTTCGATCTTTTCGCCGTTATAATTTTTAACAAGCTGAGGTTTTACATTACTGCCGCAAACATCGCTTGCAGTATCCAAATGAGCTAGAAACCCGATACAGCGTTCATTTTCTTTGCCTTTAGAAGCAGGTAAACGGGCAATAACATAGCAATTTTCTGTAAGTTTTATATCTGTTAATCCGAGAGCCAAAAGCTCATCGTATAAAACTTTCGCAAGCTCCCACTGCCCCAGCGTCGAAGGGGTCTCAGGAGTGTCCCGGTTACTCTCGGTATCAAAACATACATATTTTAAAAACCTCGGGACAATTAAGTCTGCGATTTTTTGATCATTCATATTTTTATCCTTTGCGTTTTTTTAATTTGTTAATAGTTACAATCAAAATAATAATTCCGCACAACCCGCATAAAATAAATATTATCTTTAAAAATATCGATTTAATTCTTTGTTTAACTTTTTGCTTATTTTCATGTTTTTCCAGTAATAGGCTTTCGACATATTCTGCAATTAATTCGATAGATAATAAATTATTATAATAAATTATCGGGATATAGTCAAAGAAATTTGTATTTTTCTCATAATTATTTTTAATATATTCGGCTGTTTCGTTTGGCAGAATTCCATTGTTTAACTCATAATTAATATTAATATCATTTATTTCCATCCATGGGTAAACCTTGTTATAAGCATCTGTTTGAGAAAATAAATTATAAATTATTTTTTCATACAATCTGTATTGTTCATTGTTTAGTCTATACTCATTAATTAGTATCCCGTTTTTAATCTCAAGAAATTTATAATATTCATGATACATTAATCTAAAATCTCTTCTTCTTATATTATAGGATTCTAATACTTCACCATCCGGTATAATTAACATCCCGTTCCACCAATTAAGATGTACTTCGGACTTTCCTTTAAATGTATTTTTAATAACATTGCTATTATTATAAATATTATTTATATCAATTACATAGAATTTATTATTTTTAATCTCATATAACGCTATATACCTGCGCCACGCTGCTGTTGATTGGCAGACTTCAGGGCGTTTATTCGGATTCTGATAAAAATAACCTTCTAAAGGAAACTGCAATAACGAATGTTTTTTACCGTTGTATAGAAGCATATCCGGGATTTGAGGAGTAGCATATGCTGTATTTACAATAAATATAAAAAATATAATAACAATTGTTTTTCTTTTCATTAACCTACAATCTTTCTCCCCTCATTCGTTCGATATATTCTTTGGGATCCATTTTTTCTTGATTAATAAGTACAGCCAGTTGATCCTTAAGATTTTCGAGCTCATCTGCGGACAAAGAAAAACTATTATTTGTTAATTCTGGAAAAATTCCATTTTTCTTTATTCTTTCTAATTCACTTAATTCTAGGTTAAGACCATTAGTTTCCAAGTTTTGGGAAGGAAAATAAAACGTAAATAAAACTGCTTCGTTTAATAACTGATCAATTATTGGACCATAGGTTCTTTCAAAATACATAGAATAATTGTGTCTTTCGTATAACCCGTCTATACACGACCATGCGGTCGTGTGCCACCATCCAAGCGGAATCCTATCATCACTTGAATCCGATAAATATAAAGTGGAGCCTCTATTTATTTCTGTTCCGCTATTAAGCCAAATATTCCTTATATTATCTGATCTTGATTCCTCGTTAGAAAGAATAATGTATCGCCTATATTGAAAACTATAATCAAACCCTCCACCTGTTGCAAAACTTTTTACAATGAAAAAAGCGCTTTCTATCGTAAAATTTTCATTGTTTTCGTCCTGCCAGAAAAAAGACTTTATCTTAACCCTAAATTCCTGATTTCTCCCGTCATATTGATAAATATTCTCGATATCATAGAAGAAATCTGAGACTTTTAAATCTCGCGTCATTCTATGCGCAGTGCCGTCATTGAATATATTTTGACCATAACAGAATGACAGTGAAAAAATTGCAAATAAAGAAAATATATTAAAAAACTTCATTTTTTTCCTTGCTCAGTATTATACCACAATATAACATATCTGTGTGCCAATCAACATCCAAGATGTTATTTATAAATGACTATGATATTTATAATACCCCTGAATTTTAAAGAAAAAATCTTGCAAATCGAAAAAATACCATATATACTGACATATAACCTTAGGAGGGTATATGAAATTACGAATTTTTAAGCTTTGTATTGTTTTTGTTCTTTTTTCGGCATTGGTTATTACCGGATGTACTACAAAACCGGAACCTTATTCTTTTACAGGCGATAATGTTAGTTCTGCTTATATAATTATTCAATCAAATCTTCACCATGGAAGTCCGCGGTTAAGGCTTATTTCTTATGAAGGAATAAATATCCCAAGACCCAAATCGGGAACTCATTGGGAACCGATTGCTTTCCCGGCTAACAATGCTTTCAGAATTACTCTTTATGCTAATTATGAAGAACAAGCAAGAGTACGTGTCGGCGGGTTTGGCATTTTGGGGGATGTAGTCAATATAGCAGGCGCAGTAAATGAAATCGGCAGAAATGTGGATACTCAAGTTACGTTTAACTGCCCCAGGCTGGAAGCCGGCAAAACATATACACTTGCCTTCTTAAAAGATTCAGGGATTCCGGGCAAAAACAGGTTAGTGCTGACAGATATGGAAACCTCAAGAGTTGTTTATGAGCAGGAGTTTACAGTAACTCTCGGCGGATACAGTACCAGATAAAGAAAATCATCCTATAGTTTGAAGAAAACCGCAAAGCGGTTTTCTTCAGTGAAACAATAGAAACCTTGGCGGTTTCTATTGTTTCACACACCTCTTTTCCAACATTACAAATTTCTGTAAAATGTACGCATGAGGTCAAAAAATGTGTAATTGCGCAGAATTGTTCGAAAATGTAATGAAGGACTTTGCCGGGCAGACAAAAACTAATCCAGCTCAGTATCAGGAATCTTCGTTTCAAGAATCCCAGCTTATTCCTATTCTCCAAAAATTACAGGAAGCGTTTGGATATCTGCCGCAGGAAGTAATTAAAAAACTCTCGGAAAAAACCGGAATATTTGTGTCTCAGATCATGGGTGTTGTCACCTTTTATTCGCAGTTTAGGCTGCAGCCTGTAGGGGACAACATTATAAGGGTATGCTTTGGAACAGCCTGCCATGTTATCGGCGCAGAAAATGTCGCCGACGCTATCTGCCGCGAACTAGAAGTAAAACTGGGTGACACAACAGAAGATAAAATGTTCACAGTAGAATCTGTCGCCTGCCTTGGGTGCTGTTCGCTTGCTCCAGTAATAATGATAAATGAAGAAACCCATGGACGGCTTACCCCGGATTCTGCCAGAAGTGCCATAAGAGAATTTAAGGATAAAAAACATGCGTAAGAAATTATCAAGAATTTTTACCACAGAGTACACAGAGTTTCACGGAGAAAGAAAGATATTAAATCAAAACCTCCGGGCAACTACAGTTGCCAATACTCCGTGGTTAATAAAAAAGGAATTTGACTGATTATGAAAAGAATTATAGTTGGATTGGGGTCTTGTGGAATAGCTGCTGGTGGAACAAAAGTAAAGGAAGTTTTAGAGACTCTAATAAAAGAAAATAAGATTGATGTAAGCCTCGGCGAAACAGGGTGCATGGGCATTTGTTACAAAAACCCATGATCGAAATAGCTGACGATAATGGGCGCACAATCTACGGCGATGTTGATGAGCAAACAGCGCAGAAAATTTTTGAAAGCCACATTATAAACGGCACCCCGTTAACGGACTTTGTCGTGTTAAGCGGTCAGGTAAACGGCCAATGGACAGGCGGCTCAGAAATAAACTTCATAGCGCGCCAAAAGAGAATCGTACTGGAACGCTGCGGAAATATAAACCCAGAATCAATAGATGACGCGTTAAAAACCGACGCGTACAAAGGTTTAGAAAAAGCTGTTAAGAGCATGAAGCCCGAGCAAGTAATAGAAGAAATACTTAAATCCGGCGTTAAAGGCAGAGGAGGCGCAGGCTTCCCAACCGGCATGAAATGGAAGTTTGCTGCAGCGAATAATGCAGACCAAAAGTACATAATCTGTAACGCCGACGAAGGAGACCCGGGAGCATTCATGGACAGGAGTATCCTCGAAGGCGATCCGCACAGTGTAATAGAAGGGCTTATAATCGGCGGTTACGCAATCGGCGCAACAGAGGGATACATTTATGCGAGGGCGGAATACCCAATCGCTATTCGCCGTTTAAAAATTGCGATTAAACAGGCAGAAGAACGCGGATACCTCGGCGATAACATTTTAGGCACCAGTTTAAAATTTCATCTGCACATTAAAGAAGGCGCAGGCGCATTTGTCTGCGGCGAAGAAACCGCGCTCATCGAATCTATAGAAGGGCATAGAGGTATGCCGAGAATAAGGCCGCCTTTTCCTGCGGCGCGCGGACTCTTTGACAAACCGTCAAATATAAACAATGTAGAAACGCTTGCAAACATCGGCTGGATAATCAGAAAAGGCGCCGACGCTTTTACCGCATTTGGAACCGAGCAAAGCAAAGGCACAAAAGTATTTGCGCTTGCAGGAAAAGTAAAAAGAGGCGGTCTTGTAGAAATACCAATCGGTATGACTGTAAAAGATGTCGTCTTTGACATCGGCGGCGGCACAAGATCCGGCAAGCCTTTCAAGGCAGTACAGATGGGCGGACCCTCAGGCGGATGTATCCCTGCTGATAAAGTTGACACTGTCATTGACTACGCAACGCTTGCAGAAACAGGCGCAATCATGGGCTCCGGCGGAATGATCGTCATGGACGAAGATAACTGCATGGTAGACATTGCCCGTTACTTCTTAAACTTTACACAGTCCGAGTCATGCGGCAAATGTACATTCTGCAAAATCGGCACAAGAAGAATGTTAGAGATACTGCAAAGGATCACAAAGGGCGAAGGCGAAGAAGGCGACATCGAAAAACTTGAAACCCTTGCCCAGCAGATAAAAACAAACGCATTGTGCGGACTTGGGCAGACAGCGCCGAACCCCGTTCTTACAACGATTCGTTATTTTAAAGATGAATACATCGCGCACATAAAAGACAAAAAATGCCCAACAAGGCAATGTAAGGCTCTAATCAAATACAACATTGCAGGCAAGTGCACAGGCTGTACATTATGTACAAAAAAATGCCCCGTAAAGGCGATTCACGGCAAAGTAAAAGAATTGCACAAGATAAATCATTATAAATGTACAAGATGCGGAATCTGTAAATCCGTATGTAAGTTTGACGCAATCATTGTGGATTAATTATAGAGGTTAGGAATAAAAATTATGAGTGATAAAATTAACATAACCATTAACGGAAAAACACACACAGCAAAACCGAATCAATCGGTGCTCGACGCTTGCCGCGAAAACGGCGTATCTATCCCTAATCTGTGCAATGACCCAAGACTAAAACCATTCGGCTCGTGTATGATCTGCCGTGTAGAGATCGAAGGCGAACGCGGCGTTCCCCTCTCCTGCGGCGCGCAGATAAGAGACGGCATGGTTATTACAACAGAATCTGACGCAATAAAAAAGCAAGAAAGACCTGCCTTGAACTTTTAGTCTCCCAGCACTACGGCGATTGTACAGCTCCCTGCGTTTTAGAATGCCCTGCGCATACGGATGTTCAAGGTTATATAGACCACATCGCAAACGGCCGTTTCAGAGAAGCTCTCGATTTAATTAAAGAAACAAACCCCTTGCCGATAGTATGCGGAAGAATCTGCGCGCGTCCGTGCGAATCAAAATGCCGCAGAAATATATTCGAAGGCAAAATAGGCATTGCATATTTAAAACGTTACGTAGCGGACTTTGATCTTGATTATCATTACCATTCGCTTCCAAAAAAGAAAGCCGCGACAGGCAAAAAAGCCGCAATTATAGGAGCAGGTCCCGCCGGCTTATCCGCCGCATGGTTTCTCGCGCAGGAAGGTCACAGCGTAACAATTTACGAAAAACACGAAAACCCGGGCGGAATGCTGCGTTACGGAATCCCATCATACCGCCTGCCGCCAAAAGCCCTGGACTCCGAAGTTGACATCATTAAAGAGCTGGGCGTAGAAATTATTTACAATACTGTATTTGGCAAAGACATCACTATAAAAAGTTTAAAAGACGCAGGTTTTAATTCGATACTTCTGGCGATGGGTTCGCAAAGAGGTTATCCGCTTGGAATCGACGGCGAAGAAAACTGCAATAATGTTTTAATCGGCGTAGACTTCCTCGGCGATGTGACATACGACAGACCTCCCGATTTTAAAGACAAAAAAATCGCCGTTGTCGGCGGCGGCAATACAGCGATGGACTGCGCAAGAACCGCAATGCGCCTTGGAGCGGAAAACGTAAAAATAATTTACCGCAGAACATTAAAAGAAATGCCGGCAGACGAAATGGAAATAGAAGAAGCCGAGTACGAAGGTATCGAATTTTCGATTTTAACAAACCCGATTAGTGTTACGCAAACAGGCGACACCATCAATCTAAAGCTAATCAAAATGGAACTTGGCGAACCCGACGCCTCGGGCAGAAGATCGCCTCGTCCTGTCGCAGGTTCTGAGTACAGCATAGAAGTTGACTATGTAATCTCGGCAATCGGGCAGACGCAGGACTTGAGTTTTATAAATGACGACTGCAGAGTAAACACAAACCGTGACTGCCTTGCTGTCGACAAAGAAAACACAATGACCAATATCGAAGGCGTATTCGGCGCAGGCGACATAGTAACAGGTCCAAGGACTGCCATCCTCGCAATTGCCGGCGGAAAAAGAGCCGCATTCGAAATGACTCAATACATGAACGGCGAGTGTATCGTTAAATCCACACCAACAACAAAGTGGCACTCCTCGTTTCTCGAAAGCGACTACAACCACATTAAAGCAAAGAACTATAAGGACATCGACCCAAAAAGTTTTGGAAACATTGCTATCAGCGAAAAGGTAAAAATGCCTACGCTCTCCAAAGAACAGCGCCGGTACAATTTTGACGAAGTAGAACTCGGCTTTTCTAAAGAACAAGCAAAGAGGGAAGCAGCAAGGTGTCTTTCCTGCGGCTGTGCAGACGCTAAAGAGTGCAAACTGCGTTCGTACGCGACAGCTTACGAAGCAAAGCAGTTTGAATACAGCGGCGAAAGCTGCAGCGGCAGTTCCAATAAAGTTTACCCCATCGATGAAAGCCACCAGTATATCGTACGGGACAGAAACAAGTGTATCCTGTGCGCCCGTTGTGTTCGTATTTGTTTAGAAGCTGGAGCCGGCATATTCGGTTTTGTCGGCAGAGGGTTTGATACAACAGTAGAGCCGCCGTTTAGCCTTCCGTTAGGCGAAGAAAAAAACTGCACAAGCTGCGGTCTTTGCGTTTCTACATGTCCGACAGGCGCTCTAACTCCGCGCCAAGGTACAGTACTGCCGACAACAGCTTACACAGATTCATCACATATGGAAAACGGCGGGTTTAAAGTTACAAGTATTAAAGACGCAGTATCGCAGGCGCAGTCAGCGCAAGAGCTGGAAAAAGTCTAACCTATTATACTTTTTTACAGTAATTACATCCAAGAACGTGAATGTGGTTTTTGCGTTCCGGGCGGTCAAACATACGCGAAACAAGATAATCTCTGGTTGTCATTTTATGCCTGCAGATAGGACATCTGCGCGGAACATTATTTTCCAGGCAGCTGCGGCATCCTTTAATATGAACAAGGCGATCCTTGCTTCGCACACCTGTCGCAAAAGCGATTGTTTTTACAAGTTCTCCCCTTAACATTCTAATGGAACACACAGGACAAATCATAGGATCGCCGGGTCTTCCTTTATCTGATAAACCTACTTTTTTTGTTTTACTCCATGGAAGATATGGATACACAGGCGACATAGGACCAAAGAACATATAAAACCCTATCCAAACAAGGATAATGCCGCATATGACAAATAAAAATATTTGAATTATATCTCCCATTACTTGTTATTTTACGGGAAAAACAAAAAATGAACCAGTATCAGCTGTAAAAAAGGTGTATAATAAAAGAATGGCAGTTCTTTATATCATTGGCACACCAATAGGCAATTTAGGAGATATAAGTTTTCGTGCGGTAGAAACGCTGAAAAACGCAGACCTTGTTGCTTGCGAAGATACCCGTCGTACCCTAAAACTGCTTTCTCATCTGGGTATCCGTGTTAAAATGCTGTCTTGCCGTTCTCAAAACGAAGAATTTGCCGCCGAAAAAGTGATAAAAGCCCTAAACGACGGGCAGACAGTGGCTTATGCAAGCGATGCGGGAACCCCGGCGCTGAGCGACCCGGGTGCAGTGTTAGCAAAAGCAGCCGCAGAAGCGGGGCATGATGTAATCCCCATTCCGGGACCTTCTGCCTTCGCTGCGCTTTTGAGTGTAGCCGGAGGAAGAGACAAAACTGTGGTTTTTGAAGGATTTTTGTCCCCAAAACCCGGGCGAAGAAAGAGCCGTCTGCGCGAACTTATGGCATTAGAGGCGGCATTCGTTCTATATGAATCGCCTTTTAGAGTTCTTAAGCTGCTGGGCGACATTGCCGAAATTGACAGAGAGCGTTATATTTGTATAGGAAGGGAAATGACTAAGCTCCATGAGGAGTATTTACGCGGAAAATCGGCAGAAATATTGGAAATTTTGGCTCAAAAAAAGGAACAAATCGGCGAATTTTCGATATATATATCTGGAAATTATTTAAAATAGCTGGTAAACTTATGGGGTAAAGTTGCCGATAATAGAGTATAGGTAGGGTAAGATTATGACAGTAAACAGGATAGGTCATGTAGAACCCATTCTCTCCGGTAAAAGACCCGGAAAGAGTGAACAGGTGGGGGGGAACGACAAGACCGATACAATCAATCTTTCCAAGAACGCAATGGAACAGGCTGAAAGGTATCAGGTTTTGGAACTTATTAGATCCGCTCCGGAACTGGATGAGGCCCGGATTGTTGAACTCAGACAAAGAATTGAAGACCCGTCATATATCAATGACAAAGTCATCAATGCAACAGCAGAGAATATTATCAACGCTTGGTTTGCATAGGATTTAATAAGATTAATAAGCGCCTGACTGCTTAAAATTTAAGTAGTCAGGTTTTTTTTTCGGAGTTTATTTGTATGGATATTTCTTTTAAAATTGATCCGGAAGTTCTTATCGGCTCTGATACTGTAAGTATGGCGGGAACCATCGCCAGCCGCCACGGTTCACGAATAATGATTGCGGCAGATCACAATCTGGACTCAAATACTGTAAATCGTTTAAAAGATGTCCTTATAGACTCGGGGCTGGAAGCCATTGTTTTTGACGGTATAGAAGAATCTTCGTCAGTAGAAATGGCAGATAACATTGTAGAACTTGCCTGCGCCGCACATTGCAACGCAATCATCGGTTTTGGCGGAGAAAAAACCCAGATTATAGCCCGAATGGCAGCGATAATGGCGCCTATGAGAATTACAGCGTTTGAACTTTTAGACGGAAGAATCTATCATACCAAATTCTTTCCGCTGATAGCGATTCCTACAGAAGGAATGAGCGCTTTTTCTATGACTGGTTTCTTTATCGCGTCAGATCCCCGCAGCAGAATGGTTAAATCGATTCAATCTCCAAAAAATTTATATTCTGCAGTAATTATAGACAGCAATTTATTTTCTTTTTTATCACAAAATAACGCAGCTGCATTTGTTACAGAAAGTTTCTTTTATGCGGTAGAAGCGTATTGTTCCGCGAGAGGTAACTTTTTATCTGACGCATTAATAGAAAGAGCGTTAACTTTTTACGTTAAAATATTAAGAAGCGGCTCCGGAGCGTTAGCTGCAAACGCTGAAGTATTTGCTCAGGCAAGCTTTCTTTCTGCCGTCGGCTCTTCTGCGAGCTGTCCGGGAGTGGGCGCCGCATTATCAGCTGCAATTAACGCCCGCACTCCGATTGCAAAACCGTTGTGTTCTGCAGCGCTGTTTCCATGTTTGGCAGAGCGGCTTGTAAGCGCCCGTCCCGAAAAAATGGCACGCCTTGCCGCAATGCTCGGCGCGGGAAAAGCCGCGACTGTGGCTGATACAGCGGCAGCTTCTGTAGAAGCAATAAAGCGGACAATATCCGCATTGAGTGTGCCGATCAGTCTTAAGGAATACAATATTTCGCTTGATCACCTGACAGCCGCATCAGAAGCTGCCCGCAGTCTGGATTTGACATCAAACTCGCCGTGGACAGTCTCCGAAGAAGAAGTGTTTAAAATCTTAAAAGAAATTTTGTGATAAATTAAACGTTAGAATCTATAACCCAGTCCAATAGTAAATACAGGACCTCCGGAAAAAACCATTCTTGTAAATGCTTCTCCTAATAGAGCCAAGTTAGTAAACCAATTCCACGATGACGGCTGTAAGTTTAAACTTGGTATATGGTTATCTCCAATTAAGCCGAAAAAGCCAATTGTCGGCTCAAGTGTTAACCCTCCCGGTTTGCCAAAATCAATTCTCCAGCCTACTCTGCCGTATAAATTTAAATGATGTGTTATAGGATTGTCAGATATAATTAAATTTGAATACCCTGCCATTCCGTCAATAAAAAATGTTCCTGTAAACGGATAGTATCTTCCAAACCCTTGCACAGTCCACGAAGAATATTTGCCAATTTCTTTATATTCAAATCTGCCGCCTATACTAAAAGCGTCATTTAGTTGAAATTCATATTGTGCCCCAACCCCAAAAAAGCTGGTAGACGCAGTTATTGTATTTCTCGGGAAAGCATCGGTTTCCTCTGCAAAAATAAATCCGCAAATAATCAGAGAAAATATGAGTAAAAATACGAGTCTTTTTAGCATACCTAACCCCTTTTACTCAATATAACACAGAAACAGCAAAAAAACAACATTTTTTTATAATATTTTCAGGCAATTTATCTCACTTTATTTTACATGTTATCTTTTTGTTTGCTTTTTTCCTTTTTGATATAGTAAATAAACGAGCATTCATAAATAATAAAACTAAATATAATGCTGCCTGTTTTTACCCAATGGATTGGCTCAAATGTATACCTCATATAATTCAATTTAAGTAAAAATAATATTATAAATGATACAATTACGCAAACAATAGGTATGATAATTATATGTGAAGATATAATGATTATATCTTTAACAGTAATTTTTTTCTTTTCGTACAAACATATGATTATATTTACAATGTATATTAAAACACATTGTAATACAATGCCAATATAAAATAATTTTCCAATAATAGCAATTGCTAAATCAGTATCAGAAAAATATAATGATACTGGAATTGCACTTGGTCCGCTAATCGTCTGAAAAAATAATATTATTCTAAATACTACAAAAAATATAATATACATAACAACATAAAACAATATATTAATTTTTACATTTAAATTATAACATATATATGTCAGCCATAAGAAAAATAAAATCGGGATAATAATTAAAGCATAATGAAAATAAGATAACCAAGTAAGTCCATCCCATCCATGATAAAGTAATTCAATTATCCATATCAGATTTGATAAAAAAGCTAAAATGACAATAGAAAATATATATTTGCTGCACAATTTTCCAAGTAATTTATTCATATATTCTTTCTATAAAATCGATTAGATATATTTTAAGAAAATCTTCTATTTCTTCATCTGATTGGATAATTCCGTGTTCTTTACTATAATTTCTTATTTGTTCTACTAATTCTCTGTATTCCTCGGTTTGCCTGTATAATTCAAACTGCCTTTCCCTGAATTCTACAAATTGATTATAGCTCAAATTTAATTCTTTAATAAAGTTTCCATTATGAATTTCTAAAATTATATAACCCTCATAAGTCGAAGCATATCCCATATGTTCATATCTGATAATTCTTCCTTGCGGAATAATTAACAACCCGCTAAACCAGTCAGCTTTTATTCTATCATTCCCGTCAAAAACTTCATTAATTACGCTTACTAATTCTTTAGTAAAATTTCTGCTTCCTGCCGGAGAAGTTATAACTTCAATTTTTATGTCAACAACCCATAATTCATTTTGAATTATTTCGAAAGTCGCAATATAACCGCGCCATAGAGCTGTACTACGTGTAGATGAGCGCGGGCGTTTTTCTGGAAATTTCTCAAAGTAAATCTCCATTGGATTTACAAAAAGAGGGTATTCGTTCCCGTTATATATTATTAAATCAGGAGCTTGCGCTGTGGCAAATAAATAAAACCCCTGTACGAAAAATAAAAGTACAATAATATTTTTCTTTATCATACCAAATATTTTACAATAGTTATTATAAAATGTCAATTATTTTAATCTTATTTTTTATTATAACGAAATTCATAAACAACTTTTCCGTCTATTATTCTTGGATGTTTTAATCTTTTACCCTTCCATTCACGCATTATCATTTTTGCATCAAATCCTATCGAATATTCATTAATTTTAAATAAAGATTTTAGAGTTTTTTCTGCGATTTTCTTATTAATTGGCAGCAAATAATACGCACCTGTACTTCTTACTGCCGGTTCATTGTGTTGTATAAATTTATAAAGTATTTGATCGTCATCTTCTAGAATTTTACAAATCATTTTAGTATATTTTTTAATATGCTTATTTGCCAATCTATAATTATCACAACTTTCTCTAGAATTTATTAATATTGATTCAATTATTTCTTTTTCTTTATCGTTAAAAACTAATTCATCCATAATTAAATTGTTGCTGCCTTTCTTAAGAAAGCTCAACAGTTTCGTTTACTGCATTACTTTCATTAAATGTTTTTTCTTCTTTTTTTAATTTATCCATTATCCCATAATAAAAGGAAAAACATACAAGTTATAAGGGCGGCCATCCGCAACTCTTGATATGTCATTAATTGTTATTGTATAACTGTCAGTACTAAAGATGTTAATCGAAAATATAGCAAATGACAGTACTGTTACAATCAACCACAATATTACAAAAAACAATATTCTTGTTCTTTCTACAATTATTTTACAAGAATTATTTTCATAAGAATTAAATGTTAATGTTGTTTTATATTTTATCCCCTGAGTATACATTGGTCTATTATAATAAATAATCTTATTCCCGGATACACGTCCGTATGTATTATGGTCTTCTTTTTCAATTCCAAATATTGTTATTACGATTTGTATTTTTTCTTTAATCATTTTTCTTACAGTTTCAAATGCTTTCCAAGAAGGTATTTTTACAATCAATTCATCATACTCTTTAAACATAATTTCTCCTTTTTTAATTAGTAATACTTATTTTCATATTTTTTTATTATATATCTAAATTATATTTTGTCAAGTATTATTCCAATGAATAATTTAATTTTACTAATCCAATAAATCTATCACCGTTCCATCTAATGTACTCTACTGTTGACCATTCCGGAACAATTTCTTCCCAATACATATTTTCTATTGGATTAATAATGATCAAAGAACTATTTACATTATATTTAATTCCAAATGATGATACTCTTCCTTCAAAAACATTGCCGTTATTTAGATCAATGATAAAAAAATACTGAGCGCTTGAGCCGTATCCAAAAGAAGTAATTCTATATTTTCCGTCAAAATTCGGCTCTAATTTAGATGCATTTGTTATTACTGTTTGATATCTTAATTTTAATTCTGTATCAAGAACAGGCATACATTCTTTTTTATCCCAAATGTTTAATGTTGGGTATAATGAAAAATCTATATTTATAGAGCCGTCAAGAATTTTCATTTCTGCCCATAATAAATCATTAGAATGAATAAATTCTATATTGTCAGTTTTTTCTTTAATATTATTAGATAAATAATTATTTTTATAACATGATAAAATAATTAAGCTAAATATTAAAATAATATTAATAAATTTAATTTTAACGATTTCAGGCTTTTTCATATTTTTCCCCGCTTAAAAAATATTTAAAATTACTCTTGCGTATAGTTTACTATGGTTAGTTCGTTTTTGCAATAGATAAAAAAAGGTGTCAGGATTACTCCAAACACCTTTCATTCAATATAAGATGGGTTTGCTACCTTGTACCGTTCATTAGAGCGTTAATAATTTCTTGGTATGGGAATGTGTTGTTAGCGCGGTTAAGCAATCCATGTCCCTCTCCTCCTTCGAAGTCAACTCTAGTTTCTATTAAACCGTTATCCCAAATAAAGCATTTAATACCTCTGTTCCATGCTGTCCTTGCAACGAATTCTGTCCATGCGGCTCTTGCGGCGGTGTTATTTTTATTCATTGATCCAAATTCGCCGATGATAACAGGAACGCCGTTACGCACAAATCTGTTATAAAAGCGGTCAATTATTGTTGTAATAGGTGATGTATCCGATCTATTGGTGTTACTCCATCTGTTAGTACTATTAAGATGGCTAAAATTATAAGTGAATTCTACAGGCACATACAGGTGAAAGGAAACTATAAGTTTATTTGCCGTAGTATCTCTGGGAAGCGCTAATTCATTCACTGCGGCTGCTGTGTGCCACGCTGCATAAGTATTTACCATTAATATGCGTTTGTCGTTGTTTCCGCCGCTCGCCCGTACTGTATCAACAAATATTTGATAGTAAGTATTGAGGTTTCTGCGTTCTGCTGATGTACCGCCGGTCCATTCATTGGCGCTTCCAACGGTTCTGGGTTCGTTTAATCCTTCAAAGATTAATTTTTCGTCATAATTCTTAAAGGTGTCAGCAATTTGCTGCCAAACTCTGCGAAATGCTGCTTGTCCTGCCGCAGCGTCTGAATTCAAAAATCCGAATACAGATTCCTCGTCATGGTGAGTGTTGAGAATAATATACATATCGTTGGAGACTGCATAATTAACAACTTCGACAACTCTTGCAATCCAGTCCGCGCGAATGGTGTAATCCGGAGCAGGGCTGGCAGCTTTTGTCCATGTAACAGGAATTCTTATCGCGTTAAAACCTGCATTTTTAATAGCGTCTATGTTAGCTCTTGTTGTAACCGGGTTTTGCCAGCCTGTTTCCATTTGAGTAATATCTGCGTTTCTTGGCATCCACCCGGCTCCATGATCGTTGGCTTCAAGTGAATTGCCTAAATTCCAGCCGACTCTGATATTGCTTACCAGCTGGGCGGCGGTTATGTCGTTGAACGGCCTGGGAGCGGCAGGTACAGCAGGATTGCCGTAAACCAGGTTTTGGCTTCCAATTGCAATTGTAAGAGAAATAATTCCTAAAACTAAAAAGTTTTTCATTTTCATCCTCCGAATATTTTAGCGTTTACGCTTCTTAAATTTATAACGCAGGGACAGATCTTACAAATCATAAAACCTTATGATTTAGTATCCTAAAATTTGGGTAGTTTTTGCTTAATTTAATTTGGGTGTATTTTAACTCTGAAACCTGATGTCCCAGATTTTTATGTTAAATTTACCATTAGAGAAAGGCTGAAAAAGAAAACACTCAATATTGTCTTTATTAAATGGAAAAGATTGTCCGAAAAATGGATTTTGGGCAAGCTCATTTATATTAATATTTACCGTAGATATTTCCCCGATTTTAGTGATTAATACTTTACTGTAAAAATTATATTCTTCATTTAACCTGCCCTCGGCTGTCGTTATTTTTACTTCATAAGGCTGTCCGTCACTTATATATTTAAAAGAGAATGAAGTCATTTGTTTCATTGCTTCGAGTGTCGGCGAATCCGGAAAAAAGAGCGCTCCGATATAAGAGTCTCCTTTAGGTGACATCTTGCCGGTTAGAGTATAAGTTGTAAAGAATTCCTCGTTGATTTTTTCGATATCTTCGATAACTTCTATTTCTGAACCAAGATCGTCTCCCACGGTATTCCATTTTATAAAGACAGCCGTGTTTCCTTTATCGTAATTTTTCCTGCCTGTACTCAAATATTTAGCAAAAAGTTCATGAATACTTTGAATCCCCAATTTACGGTATATATTCTTTTGGTGTGTCAAAACAGTTGTGTAACTTATATTTAATTCGGCAGCTATTGATTTGGGCGCTGTCCCTTTTAGCAGTAAATCAAAGACCGCTTTTTCTCTGGGACTCAAGTCGTCGGGAGTTACCTTTTTTGTTTCATTTTTGGCAAGTTTTTTATTCACACTAATATTTTACTATAGAATGAAGTTTTTGGCAATTATGCATTTAACTGCTAATTATCCGAATTAAAGCCGTAATTCATAAAAATAAACAGTGTTTTCTTTTGTATCAATAAAATAATACAGAACTCTTTTATCGCTAAAACGCTCCGAAACATCGTAAAAATAACTTTTTATATTGTTATGATCAAAACCTATTTTTTTAAGGCGTTTTTTATCTTTGTTATGTTCTATTGTGTTTATCGTATATTGGTTTAATTCTACCGGTAAATCATTAAAAAAATTATTTGTGTAATTATATTTTCCCCATACTTTTGTTGAATCCATATCATAGTATGTAACTATATTAACGATTTTATCCCGAAACGAAACACTGCCGTCAAACAAAGAAGAATGCCATTTTCGATTAAGTTCCGGCGCTTCCATGTATGATTCCCAGTCAGCGTATTCTTCTTTTATTACCTCAAAAAAATTACACGCCTTTAATGACACTAAACAAATTATGAATAAAAAAATAATTATGTTGTTTTTTCTCTTCATATTTTACTTACATCAATTAATTATGGAAACCTAAAATATATAAAGTCATCAATTAGTTCGTCAAAAAGATCTTTTTGTGTTTGGTTTAACGTTTCTATCTCACCCCAAACAGAACAAACTGGATCACTGCTCAGGCCTAGACCCCTAAACCCCCAAAAAAATAAAAAATATTCTATACCCCTGTCAGGAAATAATTTTGCAAATCCAATATTTTCATATTCTATTGATGCAAGCTCCTCTTCGCTAAGTGAAGTAGTGTATATGTAAAGTTCAATTGAAGTCCTGCTAAAATTATAATCATTATCTATACCTACTGAAAATACAAACTCATTTGAACCATATTCTATATTACTATTAGAGCCTATACTTATTATTTCTCTAAATATTAAATATTTTAAAATTATAGTGCCTTCAGGTAAAATATCGCCTCTATAAATAAGAGAACCTATCTTTACTTCATATAATTTCTCTTCGTTTACCATATTATTCATTATTTCTGAAGGTTCATAAAGAAGAATAAAATTATATATATTTTCTGACTTTTTTGTTTGAGCAAAAATATTAGTACAGATAATAACTAAAAATACAAGTAAGATTAATTTTTTCATAATACCCTCTTACTGAATTATGTTGTTAAATTTAATTTATTGTCAATATGTAAAAAGATATAAAAAAATTATGTATATTATAAATATCATCTATACTATTTAACATAATAATAAAGTCTCTATATGCGTATTATTTTTCTATAAAAAAGTCTATATTTGAAGACATCTTAGGAAGATTCAAGTTAATTAAAAAAGAGAATTTTTTGAAAAGAGGCTCACACAGAATCCGGCTTTTTTAAGTCCGGGTTGTACTTTTCATATTTTCGGGCTATGAAAAAGATGGTTAAGCCAAGAATAAAAATTAATACAAAAATTATAAGTTGAAACAGCATATTAACCTCCAATTATCCATTGCCTGACTACTTCTACAATGCCTACAAAACTAAGTGCACCTACGACTGCTCCAACAAACTTTAGTACAGTCATAACCTTATTATCCGGCTTACGTAAAATGCTCAGAATACCTTCTAAGGTTGTGTTTATATCGCCTAGTTTTTCAACAGCTTTTTCCAAAGTATTGATATTTTTATTATTACCGATCTTTATCATATTTTCTACCCCAAAATTAAAAAATTAGATAAAAAAGTATTTACTTTAAAATAACAATATTTTTATGAAATGACCACAAAAAAGATTAATTATTATTACATAATCGACAGAGGGTAAATAAAAAGAGCTATGGAAATGTATGATAGGTATAAAGCCTCACACAGCGGCACGGGGCAACTCAGAGGAAGAAATGCTCTAAAGGTGCAAAATTCCATATTCTGTATAAATAACTTGACAAGTTGTCAAAATGATGGTATACTCATATTATGAAAGCAATGACGGTTGGAGAGGTAAAAACTCATTTTTCTGAAATTCTCGAAGAAGTAAAACTTGGGAAAAAAGTGGGTATTCTATATGGCAGAAGAAAAAAACCTGTAGCGATGATTGTCCCTTTTAATGAGAAAAAACAGACAGAACGAAAAATTGGTATTTTAGACGGAAAAGTGTCAATAAAATTTAAAGATAATTTTGAAATGACAACAGAAGAGTTATGCAGCCTATAAAGTTATTAATGGATACCCATGTCTTATTATGGACAATTGGAAAAACCAAAGAATTATCAAAAACAGTTATTCAAGAAATAAAAAATCCAAAAAACAATGTATTAGTAAGCGCTGTCTCTTTATGGGAAATTGCTCTTAAACACAGCATTGGAAAATTAGAAGTAAGTTTTAATATAGAAAAAATTCCAGAATATTGCGAGAAAATGAATTTTGAATTAATCCCATTGGATCCAATAGATGCGCTCAACAGCTTAAAGCTCACAAAAAAAAATAACCACAAAGATCCATTTGACAGAATGCTTATATACCAATGCTTAAAAAATGATTATACCTTGGCAAGCAGGGATACAAGATTAGAATCATATAAAAAAGACGGGTTAAAATTAATTTGGTAAAGAAAGTAACAGGATGAATTATGGACAGCTTTAGCTGGAGCAATGTACCCCACACGAACTTTATGGTATAGATTTTGGTGTCAGGCATAGTGATGTAACCTATTTGCATATTCAATGATTCCTGCATAGACGCACGCATGCTGCTGCCCAGAAAAACTTTGCAGGAACACGCCTACGGAGCCTCTCACTTAGCTCGGTCTCCTCCGTCTCAGAACTGCAAAAATGTTTTTCTGGATCAGCCCCTGCGCCGCCTATGTATAAGTATTCTAGCCGCAAGAGGGATATGCATATCCACTAGTTTGCATTTAATGCTCAACTCAATGAAATGTATCTATAACATTTAATTTAACTAGTTCTGGGTCAAATTCAACTATTTGACCAAAAATATCTGCTCTAGTTATAGAGCTATCATCACCAACAGCGTATATTAAATTCACTGTATATTTTCCACCACTTCCGCTCATCGTTAATGTATTATTTAAAAAATTCCTTGATTCAATACCCCAATCAAATCCAAAGGCTGAATTCCCCTTAAAATACTTAAGAGCATCTGGTGTTATTTTAATATCACCATCTAATAGAACAATTGGAGCAAAATTATATACTTTTCCTCTTACCATATTTTGAACTTGAATAGATAAAATAGCAAGCCTTTTTGATTCATCTCTAACATTAATATAATGTGATTGTGATAATTTCATTGATTTTCCAGCATATTGAATAGCCGAAACATATACCGGACCGTCAAGTTCTGGAACAAATATTTCTCTTGTTTTGGATAAAACTGCTGCTGTAGAAGCACAACTCAAAAATAAAAATAAAGAAACAAGCAATACTAATAAATTCCTTTTCATAAAAACTCCATATATATTAATTATAAAGTATTATAACATTTATATTTATCTTGTCAATATGACAAATAACCTAATTAATACATTTTTTATTTTATGAAATAGGAAAGTAAAAATTTATAGAATTTAATCTACTGCCATTACCAGCAAATGTTAATATAACTCTTTCGGATGGTCCCCAATCTTCCTCCCAATCAAATCCATATGCTAAAGAAAAACTTCCAACAAAAACTCTATTATCAATTACACCAAAATTTTCATCATTCTTGTACATTTCTATACTTCTATACGGAAATAAATCCAAATAATTGTTTTGATTTAGACTTATTGTAATACCTTCATAAACGAAGTTCTCAGAATCACCATATTTGTTAAAAATCATCACATGTGATGTCCATTCAAATGTATACTGTTCAAAATATCCATCTTGAACAGGACCCACTATAGATTTTGTTAATTTATGATCATCCGTAACATTTATTGTGCTCAATATCTCTTCCACGCTTTTAAACATTATACTATATCTACCAAAAGAACCTTCGGAATTTAAATTTAATTGTTTATATATATATTCCTTTATTTCCAGCAATGTAAGATAATTTTCATTAATATATTCATTTCTTTCAGTTCGAACATTTCGAACTGTTCGAACTGTTCGAATAGTTTCTTGTTCATCATGCGAATTATTATATAATAAATCATTGTTTCGTCCGGAGTTATTATTTCTTGTACAACTTGAGAATAATACTGCAGAAATTGTCAAAATAATAAATAGATTTTTCATAATAAATCTCCTATCTTCATTTTTGCAACAGTACAGTTACAGTTATATGTTTTTCAGCTTCCCACAATGGCGGTTTACGGCGTTTCGCCGGAGCGAAATACCGTTAACAAGCTTAATACCCGTCTGACATTGCCCTGTTTTGATCTCTTTGATAAAGTTCCTGATAAACAAAGCTGCGGGTTTTGAGTCTTTCTTTTACATCTTGTGTAAACGGCATGTGGCGCCAGAAAGTGCCCCGGACATCTTTATCAAGTTTTTGTATGCCTTCCGCTTCTTTTGTCATCCAAAGGATGTAGTCGCGGATAAAATATTCTTTAATGTCGCCTTTTAATTTGTTTGCCTGGAACCACTGATAATAATGCCCTGTGAGTCCTTCTTCCATCCAATAAAACGAAGCTTTTTCTTTTGCTACCTGCCAGCGTAAATCGGCAACAGCAGTAAGTACTGCAAGGTAAAGATTTCTCGGGTACATTGGGACAACGATTCGTCCGCGTGATGTCGCGCGGTTATACCGATCAAACGGTTCCCAGCAAAAACCCATATCGCCGTAAGTGGGTATCATTAAAACAAAAGGCGCTATGCGGTTTAATCTGTTTTTATAAATGCGGCAAAACGCTTCTTTATCAATACTTTCAATCTTTGCGAGCATGGTTATTATATTTTCGCGTAACCCTACTTCGTTTGGTACGCTATGAAAATATTCAGCTAATAAAAGCGGAAAGTGGTTTCCTTGTCTCCCGACTGTCATTTTTGCCATCTGGCGAATTGTGTCAAATTCGGTATCTATCGCACCGATGTCAACTGTGAGCGCTCCGCCCTCAGCTTCGAGCTTTTCCTGCAAATTCTGAACATCATTTTCTGCGCTGGAAAAATCCCTGATACTAAGTCCTAGTTCGTGATCATTTTTTAACAGCTGTTTAAGAAGGTTCATAATTTCATTGATTGCCATTTTTTGACCTTCTGTAAGGCAGTCGCTTATATCGGTAAATCCATGAAGCGGAATATGCTCATAGATCGAATTCATTCTATCCTGAATGATTTTTTCTATCTCTCGCCTTTCTCTGTCTTTCGCTTTTAAAATAGATCTGGAACCGTCAAATTTTCCCTGCGCTTTTTCCAGCAGCGCGCTTATTTTTGACTGAGCGTTGCCTCTGACAACTCTAACTTCGTCAGTGGTTGACGGGCGCATTTTGGCTGTTCCAACAGCGCTAAGCCATTCGTCCATATATAAAACCGGCTGATCCAATACATTATCGTCTACTACTTTGCTGAAAAATTCCCTTGTTTCGGGGTTAATAAACGAAGGATGTATCAGTCCAAAACGTAAAAGGTATTTTTTGGGCGGCGGAAGCCTTCCTGTACTTTTTCTGGCTACATTTAACAAGAATTCCCAGAAAGGCGAAATAAACTGCATACGAAAAACGCTTCGGTCTTTTGGGTCTTTGGCGGTAAGGAATTTCTGAAGAATACTGTGTACCCTTTGGGCAATATCGCCTTCGTTGGTAAGGGCTGTTTTATAGTAATTTGGGTCATTAAAAAAGTTATGCCCTTTTTCCTCAAGGCGCTTGGTTACCGGCGGAAAACCGGAAGCCGTAAGATCAACTTCCCCGCCTGAGGCGCTCGAAATGTCCGCGAAATCTTCTTTGTTTTTTTCGCCGAAAATGTCGGCAAAATCCGGGAGCGGACCGCTGCCTGAGCCTGCAGTACCTAATAGTGCGGCAAGTTCGGGATCCATGTCCCCATGATTTGTACTTCCAGCCATAAATTTATGTTAATTCTTTTTTTAATGGTTGTCAATGTTAATAATCTCTTGTACTTTATTATTATAGTAAACAATTGGAGGCTTTTTATGAAAAGAATCGTTTTACCGCTGCTGCTTATAATCAGCGTTTTATTGGCATTATCCTGCCAGCGTAACGAAAGAACAGAACTTTACAACAGAGACGGCGATAGTATCTCAGAAGGCGCAGGTACATCTGCAAGATCAACCGGTTTTAAACCGGGTTTTGCTCTGCCTATATCCCCCGGACTTTACGTTGTTGACGGACCCGATGACGGAACCGAAGCGACAAGAGCCAGATGGAGAGCGCAAATGTCTCTGGGCGAAAAGATTACTATTGGGGAACCCAGGCGCCTGACATGGATAAATTCCAACAATGTCGCAAGTGTATTAAACTTTGTAGAAATCCGCAGTGAAAACGGTACCGAAGGATATGCGCTTGCCAATCAAGTTACAGAAGGCGGAATGCTTGCGGTTGTTATTGACGACAGGGCTAACCTGCACAGAACAGCCAGAACTGTCGATGTTACGGGCACTATTATTACCCGCAGAACTGTTCTGGTTTATTATCCCGAAACCGAAAGTAACGGCTTTGTAGAAGTACGCGGTTTTGACCCCGGCCGTGATCGCTATATTGACCCAAGTATTGCTTTTGTGCGTTTAAATACACTTTCCAGAAGAGACTCTGATATTCAGTCTTCGATTCTTCTGCAAACCGCTTTGGCACAGCCTGCGAATCAAGCTGTCCGCAGAGAAGCTCTTTTAGAATCTGCATTGCTTGATTACCCGGACTCTGTGTTTAACGCTGAAATATTCGAAATTAAGTATCCGGCTAACACAGGCGTTGTATTCGAGGAGTAACTTAAATTTTTAGGCGCTTATAAAAGAGCGTCAAGGTCGATTTCACCGGCGGTGCATGGAACTGTAACACCCCAATTTTCCAGCGCCTCCGGATGAAGTTCACCAAAGACTCCTACCTGCTTTCCGCCGTAAATAATTGCGGCTGCCCGCCCCGGAATAAACCTTTCGTCAAGTGACTCTTCTACCTCATACTCACGGGAAAGATAATAAAACAGCGTCTGCAGTTCTGCGGCGGCCGTGTTAAAGTTAGCGTCAGTTCCGGCGTTTAAAAATCCGGCAAACTGCCTTGTAGAAGAACGGTTATTTTCGTCATCGTTTAAATAGGCTACTTTTCCTACCTCGAAAATCTTATGCGGATAAACTGACCTGCCAGAAATCGACTCGCTTGCCATCAAAGAAGCTATCACAGAGTCACGCACATATTCGAAGTTTTCTGTCATTGGGTTAAAAATACGGATTATTTTTTTACCGTCGCCGCGCATATTTTCGACAAGATCTTTACGCGAGCCGAGATAGTTATAAATCATTTCTTGATAGCCAAGCCCTACAAGGTACTCTTTTACCTGCCTGCTAAAAAGAGTTATTGGTAAAAGCCTTCCTACAGTTGAATCGGCAGGACGCTGGGGCTTGAATGAGCCGAGTCCGCGCCCAATCATCACATCTTCAGCGACATCCGCGGCGTGTAAAAAGTCGTTGCGGTATTCCGGCGGATACGCGCGTATACCTTCTCCGGCGGTAGTATTAACCGCTTCGCCTTTGCCCTTTTCTTTATCAACAGATTTTTCGGCTTTTACGCCCATTCGCGTTAGAGCTTTTAAACACTCATCCGCTGTCAGTTTTTCGCCTAAGAAGCGTTCGATTCTGGCAAGCGAACAAAAGACAGACTCCTGAAAATAATAAGGGGTTATCGTCTTTTTGCCGAAAGGCGTATCAAAGTCATATTCGATTTCTATAGGTTCAATCTTAAAACCATTATCTGCAAGGTCGCAGGCAACGATAGAAGCGGCGAGAGTAAGTCCCGGCATATCTGTTCCTGTAAGCTCGACAAAGATTTCATTATCGCCGACTTTTACCGCTCCTAAATCGTTGGAGTTAATAATCGGCGGATAAGAAAGAATAGCGCCGTCAGAATCTGTAAGTAACGGATGAACCGGCTCATGCTCCTGAATAAAAGCAAACTCTCTGCCTTTGGGGTGCTTTTTTAATATCTCCCTCAAAGTCATCGGGTTTGCAGACAAACCAAGTTCTTCTGCCGCAAGAGGAACAAACGAAGTTTTATCCGGGTCTGCGCCTTTATAAATAATCGGCCATTTTATAAGCGGCTTTTTATCGCTGTCAGAAATACGGTAAATACCCATCGACATACTGCGCCGTTTTCGTCCAAAATTCCACGCCAGTTTTTCCTGAGTTTGAATTATATCTTTAAGTATTGGGTCAGTTATGGTCTTTCCGCTTGCGATAAAACCAGTTAAATACGGTCTTACCTTTTTAACGCTGGTCTCTACTTTTACTTTATACGAAGTTTTCTTTATATCGCCCGGTTTTGAGAAAAATGAATATTCCGGTCTTTCCCCGCCGTTGTAAATTCTAAGCTGACGGGCACAGCCTGCTGTTCCCCAGAGATCGGGGCGGTTTGTGTCATTAAGTTCTATCTTTAAGGTTCCGTCGGGTTCAAAATCAGAATCCAGCTCAGCCTTGGCGCAGGTCAGCGCTTCTTCAAAATCCTCTCTGGTCTTCCAACTGCTTTTTCCGTCTTTACTACCCGCAAGTGTAAAAAACAACCTGCTATTAACTTCTATTTTTGGCATAAAAAGAGTTTAACAAATCATCCCGGAATATAAAAGTAGCAGATAAGGGCTTGTCAAATAATGAATCAATCTGTCATAATAAAAGGGAAATTAGAATAACTTTATTTTAAATGGAGGAAAAAAATGAAGAAAATTGCAGCAATTCTTGTGGTCGTTGTAATGGCTGCTTCAATGGTTATCAGCTGTACAGGAGGCACCGGAGGTCTTATCGGGATGGCAATGCCCGAAACTCACGTAATGCGCTGGGTAAAAGACGGCAACTCTCTCGTAGAAGAAGCCAAGAAGCTTGGTTATCGCGCAGAAGTTCAGTTCGGAGATGCAGATCAGGCCATACAGAATACACAGATTCAGAGCTTCCTTACACTGGGAGCAAAAGCATTGATCGTTGGATGTATCAATGACGGCGTAGCATCAGTAATCGAAGAAGCCGGACGCGGAGGCGTTATTGTTATCGCTTATGACAGGCTTATTCAGAATTCTGGAGACTATGACTATTACATTACTTTTAACAACTTTAAAGTAGGTCAGCTTCAGGGTCAGAGCATTGTAGACGGTCTTGATCTTAATTCAGCTACAGCGGCGGCGCCTAAGTACATTACTCTGTTTGCAGGTTCACCAACAGACGGAAACGCTTTCTTCTTCTTTGACGGCGCTATGGATGTTCTTAATCCTTTCATCGACAGCGGCGCTCTTAGAGTTGTAGGTCCATATCCAAGAACATCAGCTGACAGAGCTAACTTCCAGAGAATTGCAACAGAAAACTGGCAGGCTCCAATCGCAAAAACACGCATGGAAAACCTCTTGAATGCTGACGCTCGCGCTGTTACTTTAGACGCAGTTCTGGCTCCCAATGACACATTGGCACGCGCTATTATTGACGCATTAAAAGCAGACGCAAAATACCGCAATAACCTTCCTGTAGTAACAGGTCAAGACGCAGAATTTGCTTCGGCTCTTTCTATCAAAAACGGCGAACAGTACAGCACAGTGTTTAAAGACACAGCAAAGCTCGCAGAAGCGGCAGTTCTTTTAGCTGATCAGGCTATCAGAGGACAGCCAATCAATATTCCGGGCGCAGTTCTTGCGGCGGATATCGGTCTTGCTTCGATCGGCGACACCGGCAGAAAAGTAGTTCATGCTTATCTTTTGGATCCTATTCTTGTAACAAGAGATAATCTCAATGTGCCGATAGACGCAGAATTCTATCAGCACCATGAAGCTGTTCAGCTTCGTTAGTTAAAACATCTAAAACCCTGCCGGGTTTTATAGTGTTCTGGAGAAAACCGCGGACTGCGGTTTTCTCCATTGTTTTATTTATAGTTTTAAGGAATATATGAGCGAATACATATTGGAAATAAATAATTTAACCAAAGAGTTTCCCGGTGTAAGAGCTTTAGAAAATGTTAATTTAAAAATTAAAAAAGGCGAGATTCATTCAATCTGCGGAGAAAACGGCGCGGGAAAATCTACATTGATGAGCTGTATCTCAGGCGTCTACCCAAGAAACAGTTACGAAGGCAAAGTTTTCTTTAAAGGAAACGAAACAAATTACAACAGCGTCAAAGACAGCGAAAAAGAAGGGCTTGCTATTATTCATCAGGAATTAGCGCTTAGTCCTTATTTGCCGATTTATGAAAATATTTTTCTCGGTCACATGGAAACCAAATTTGGAATAATTAACTGGAATAAATATATAAAGGAATCAAAAAAGTATTTAAATATAGTAGGTCTTAACGAACAACCTGAGACTATTGTCAGTAAACTTGGCGTAGGCAAACAGCAGCTCGTAGAAATTGCCCGCGCTCTTTCTAAAAACGCAGAACTTCTCATCCTTGATGAGCCGACTTCTTCCTTAAACGATGATGAAAGCGAAAAGCTCCTTAACCTAATAATCGAATTTAAAAAGCAGGGGATTACTTCTGTTATTATTTCTCATAAATTAAACGAAGTTTTAAAGGTTGCCGACACTGTTACAATTATCAGGGACGGACACTCTATAAGCACATACGATGTTAAAAAAGACAATCTTACAGAAGATATGATAATAAAAGACATGGTAGGCCGTGATTTAACTCAGCGTTTTCCGGAAAGAAAATCTTCTCCCGGCGATACAATAATGGAAGTTAAAAACTGGACTGTTTATCATCCGGACTATCACAGCATTAAAGTAGTTGATAATGTTTCCTTCTATCTGCGTAAGGGCGAAATCCTGGCTTTCTGCGGTCCTATGGGAGCGGGGCGGACTGAGATAATGATGAGCCTGTTTGGAAACTCCTACGGTTTTCGCAGCGAAGGGGAATTATTCATAAAAGGAAAAAAATGCAAATTTAACAGCCCTCATGAAGCTATTCATTCCGGGCTTGGTTATGTTTCGGAAGACAGAAAAAGCCTTGGGCTTGTATTGATACAGGATATAAAAACAAATATTGCGCATTCCAGCCTTGATAAAATATCAAAGTTCGGCGTTGTTAACAGCGGTCAGGAAATTAAAATGGCAGAACATTACCGCAAGGAACTAAACATAAGAACGCCGTCTGTTAATCAAATTGTACGCAATCTGTCAGGCGGTAATCAGCAAAAGGTAGTTGTAAGTAAAACCTTAATGGCTGACCCGGAAATATTCATAGTTGACGAGCCGACCCGCGGTATCGATGTCGGCGCAAAAACAGAAATATACGGAATCATGAATAATATGATCGCTGCAGGGAAAAGCATAATAATGATTAGCTCCGAGCTTCCCGAGGCTCTTGGAATGGCAGACAGAATCTATGTAATGAACGAAGGAATAATTAAGGGTGAGCTGTCCAAGGACGAAGCGACACAGGAAAAAATAATGCACTTAGCCCTGGTAGGCTAATGCTGAGGTTTTAGGAGAAAAAGATGACCGGTAAAACAATACAAACAACAAACTTTAAAACATTGGTAAAAAACAATATCAGAAATTACTCCATGTTTATTATTCTCGCATTGATTATGATTATCTTTGCGGTTATAACTAACGGCGTTAATTTAAACCCGCGTAATTTTTACAATATTTTTTATCAGTACAGCTATGTGTTTATTCTTGCTATCGGCATGGTAATGGTCATTATTGTGCAGGGTATTGATCTTTCGGTCGGCTCTCTTGTCGCTTTAATCGGCGCGCTGAGCGCTATGATTTATAATCTGGGCTTTGGAATGCCGGTAACTATTCTGGCTGCTCTTTGCATGGGCGCTATTGTCGGTGCATATCAGGGTTTGTGGGTTGCTTACGGAAAATTGCCCGCCTTTATTGTTACGCTTTCCGGTATGCTTCTTTTTAGAGGTCTTACCTACAGAGTAACAAATGTTACTCCGGTAATTCCAAGAGATGACGGTTATTCGCTTATCTCTAAAGGCACGATAGATGAAATCCTTAATTTAGAAAAAATCGGTCCTTATTTTCCGATGTCTTTTGTTGCGGCAATTCTTTTATTGGTTATTTTCTTTATTGTTGAATTTTACGCACGCAGAAAGAAAATCGCAAATGATTTTGAAGTTGCTCCCAAATCCCTTTTTATCACAAAGCTTGTTCTGGTCAGCCTTTTAGTTCTCGGTCTTGCAGACCGCTTTGCGCGCTACCTTGGACTTCCTGTAATAGTTCTTGTTTTGGGTATCTCTATTATGATTTTTTACTTTATTTTAAATAATACTGTTCTTGGGCGGTTTATTTATGCGGTCGGAGGTAATCCGCGTTCTGCCAAACTTTCCGGTATTAACTCAGAACTTGTAACATTCATTGTCTTTTGTATGATGGGTACTCTTACGGGTCTTGCAGCCGTTGTTTATACTGCCCGCATGAATACAGCTCTTGCTGACGCTGGTTTTATGTTTGAGCTTGACGCCATTGCCGCGTGTTATATCGGCGGCGTTTCGGCAGGCGGCGGTATCGGTTCTGTAATCGGAGTTTTTGTCGGCGGTCTTGTAATGAGTTCTATAAATAACGGTATGTCGCTGATGATGCTCGGCACTCACTATCAATACATTGTAAAAGGACTTGTTCTCTTGCTGGCTGTTTTCTATGATGTGTATTCAAGACGCAGAGCAGGATTAGGCTGACGTAGCAACGGCTTCGACCCTTCGACGAGCTCATGGTTCGAGCTGTAGTCTCAGCCACCAGAGCTTAAACGTTTAATTACTCTTTCTATCATCTCGTTGAATGTAACGCTTTCTTTCTGAAATAATTTAAAAAACGAATTGTCATCGGGTTTTCCCAGCACTTGTTCCATCTCCGCCCTGTTGCGGAATGTGGCTTCCTTAAACGGGTTCTGATAATCCTTTGCTCTGCTTTCGTAAATTTGTTTTTCTATCCAGAGACGTGTTTCTAAAACAACCTTTAACTCATTAATAAGCATAGAAGCATTTATATCGATTGTACTATTGGCATTATTTGATTCGTTTAAAAGCGCGAGCACAGCCCATGCGTGACGGCACTTATCCAGCTCATACTCTTTGTCAAATTGTTCGTAAGTATTGTGGATTTCGTCCCAGTCATTGTATTTTCCTTCGTTTATGTCCTTGCGCAGTTTATCTATTCTAAAAGCGGGAACAATCTGGCCGCCAAAGTTTACCCAGTCTTTTACCCTGCCGCCGTCAAGAGAATAGATGTGCATACCGAGCGTTTCGCAGAGTCCTTTAAAATCAAGTTCCGGCTGTAAATCAAAAAAAAAAGCAATTGTTTTTGCGGCATAGTAATGAAGCATTTGACGATAAGCAATAATTGCTTCCAGCGGCTTAATAACCATCTGTCCCCTCTTGTTGTTTTCTAAACTGCGGCAGGGGATTTGATGTACGTAGTTTCCGTCTTCGCTCTCTACTCCGGGATGTGTCGAATCAGCTTCGTCAACCCAGCTTTTTAAAAGCGAAAGCGCTGTGATTATTTCTTCGGCAGTATCGGGCGCAAGGTAGTCAGATTCAATACGCTGAATTTTTTGTTTGCGTTTGTCGCGGTTTTTGGTCTTCCACGAATTGCGCTCCAGCGCATAAAGATTGTGTATCCAAAAAAATGCGGGTACTACTTCTAACCGGTTTTTATATACATTGTTGTTTATAAGAGAAAACGGAAGCGGTATATTAAGCTCTGACGGATATTCGCCCTTTGCAATAATAACAAACGAAGCAAATGTGCTGGAGTGCTTAAGGCTGACAGCCAGTCCCGGCCAAAAACCGCGCTTAGCCCTTATCTCACCGTCATTGGCGCGGCTGTTGTGATTACTGCCGATAGTAGCGGCGGCTGCCATGTTCGACATCCCCTGAATAAGGCTTGCAATCAAAAATGAATTGTTGTGGTGCTGCTCGTGTACAGGGAAAATCAGGTTATTAAGTATCTCACAGCAGGACACAGTAGAATTATCTCCCAGCACAGAATGAATAAGCCTTGCTCCGTATTTTAAATTACTGTTTCTGCCCATCACAAAACGCACTGCCTTAGAGCCATAAAAAACATTACAGCCGTACCCAACAATGCCGTTTACCATTTCTACGCCTTCGCCTATCTGCGTCGGCTCTTCGGCTGACGAAAGTATCGTAATGTTTTTAAGTTTATTAGCGCCCTTTACGTAGGAGCATTCGCCGAACATTGTGTCTTTTATAATGGCGCAGCTTTTTATAACAGAGCCATTGCCGATTATACCGTAACTGCCCCGTAAACCGCCGTATTGTTTTTGAGTAATCTCAGTAAGTTTGTCTGTTAATAAAGTGTCATCGCGGTAGGCTGCCCACAAATAAGCGTCAGCCGCTATCATGCTCTCAAACGGTAAGATAGAACGTCCGCCCGCTTCGTTCATAACATCGATCCAGACGCGGACTTCTTCTCCTTCGCCGTCTTTTACAGCGCCGTTGCCGAACTTTGAATGGTTAGTGGTCTGTAACTCGTTAATTTCCGAGAGAATGCAATTGTTTCCAATTATATAGTGAGAAATATAGGCGCAGTTTTGAATCGCTGCTTCATCGCCGATGTCGCACGAAATAATCGTACTGTTGCGAATCCCTGCCGGAATACAAAAGTCATGGTGTCTTAAAAAAACCTGCTGCAGAGAACCTATCCGAATAAGCCCGTAAAAGCTGGAGTCGCGTATCAGTAAGGGCTCAAACGGATCGCATACAAGAAAGTTATCCCAGTTTGTGCAGTGATTCCTGTTATTTTTTAGAATAGTGATTTCTTCAAAATTCAATTTTCTCCAGTCTCCGGTCTTTCTAAAAAACCGCTCTTCCTGCTGGGCATTCCTCAGCCAGTACTCATCCGCTCCCGGAGGCAAAAAATTGTCAGGGATAAAATTATAGCCGTGACTGTCTAAAGGCAGGATATTCTTGGACTTCATGGTTTTATTATACAGGCTGAAAGACTATCTGACAACAATAGAATCAAATACAGGTATCATTAATTCCTTGGCAGGCAGCCTTTCAATTCTATGTCTTCCTATATGGTAGATTCCCGCAAGCTGCGGATTATTCCAAGAAATCTTTATATCAGTATATACGCCGCTATTGCTGATTGGCTTTAGGTAAATAATCGGACGGTAAATTGTCGCATAGAACGGTTCCATAAATTCATGATAAATGTACAGTGTCAAAAGATCGGCGTCACGTGTCCTAAACCTATAGGTGTATTCCTTGTTTTGATCGACTGCCAATAAATTGCTTACAGTAAAAGGGGTGTCAGTGAGATTATCAAAAAGCATGTAAGAAAAATCAAAAGAAAGATTTTCATTTATAAGCTCTTCATCGCCGGATTTGACTATAAACTGCCAACTGTCACTGTTAGTGTCGTTGTTAAGCCATGGTTTGTGTTCAAAAACAATTTCGAAAAAATATCCCAAATAATTAGCAGGATCTATGTAGTTAGTTATTCTTATGGGATTTATCTCATTTTGGTATACATACTCATTTGTGCCGCCTTTGGCAATAAGGGTTATTTCTTTTTCTAAATCAATATCCTTTTTAAAAATTATATAAAACCCGCTCCAAGTCCTTGTTAAATAACTAACAGAAACTGGGGAATCCGGTAAAACGCCGTCACCGGGACTTGTAGGCACATTAATAATATCAGGAAAAGAATACTGCGTTATAATTTCTGCATTAATAAAATTAATTAACGAAAAGTCCCTTTGCGCAATTTCCATTGACGAAAGATCTATTTCATCAAAAAGCATACCATACGGCATGCTTCTGTAATATTCTGACGCGTTTTCCAGCCTTTCTTCCCACGATAGATCAGACCACGATAGCTCAGAACCGTCTATTTCGCTATTTTTATCCTTACCGCATGAAAAAAGCAGACAGAATATAAACAAACATATAAATAAATTAAGTGCATTATTAACATTCTTTATCTTCATAACTTTATTATACGGCAATAAATCCTTTTGCTCAAGCTTGTATACAGATATAATTACCTTCTTTGTTAAAGTAATTTTGATAAATATTTTTTTTATTAGGAATATTATCGGGCGGATTTTCTCTAAATTTTAATATATTTTCTTTCTTACTTATAATCATTTCCCAATTGTTTATTACATTTGTTCCAAGTATGATGTCGTCTTCATGACTGCCTTTATAATCACCTGCAAATGCAACGATTTTTTCTAGAATTATATCATTTATCATTATTTTTTCGATAGAAAAAGCTTCTGCTTCTAGAAGGCTGCCGCCAAGACTGTAGTTCATTTTAAATCCCAAAGAATGCCCTGTTTCTTCGGCTAAAATCTTTGGTATCAATGTATTAAAACATCCAGTATCTAAAAATACAGTTGTAGTTATATACTTTCTATCCGCAAGCCTATAAATACTTGCATCAAATTTATATCGATGTTCAAACTGCTTCGACAATGCCACTGTTGAGTATGTAACCATCTTTTTGTGCCCATCCTTTCATTAAGAGTATTTTGCCATCATACTTATCTATACAAATTCTTATTAAAGCTTCCCTGTCTTCGGCAGTTCCATCTCCGTATGCAACTACATATCCCATATCATCTGCCGGCGGGAAATCTCTTTTATCAAATAAAAGCCAATGACCGTCATATTTGGCTTTTGCTTCGGGGTAAGTAAAAACTTTTTTTTCCGTATTCATTGTTACCATAATTTAACCTCAACTTTAACCGCTTAGCGGCACTTTCTAGAATTATACATTGAAGAAAGCTACCTGACAACTAATACAAAATATTCAACTTGCCTTTGCGCGCCTTAACCGCATTTAAAGAACAGCAGATACTTTAGCAAGTTTTTCCATAATTAAGTTGTTAATTATTTCTTCTGGTTTTTTATGCGTGGCTTTTGCTTCTTTTACTAAATATTCAGCAGAAACACTATCAAGACGAACTAATGGAATACGAATACGAGCCTTTGAAGGATCAACTTTAGGTGGATTTTTGGTATAGTGTTCATCAAGAGCATAGGCTTCTTCGTCTGTCATTATTTCCATTATTTCCTCCTAACTTTCTAATAAATGCAAATAAATACTTCTGCATTTCATTGCATGAAATATACAACAAATATCTCCATATTCATTATACATGATTTCTAATAAATTGCCAGATCTGCCAAATCCAAGACGAATAAAACGGTTTTCTGTACTGCCGTCTTCTTCAATAGGTCCGTCATAATATGGATTCATAAACGCATACCTAATATCGTCTTCACTTATATTATGCTCAAAAGCAGACGGCTTAAATATTATATTCATATTTCCTTTCAACTTGCCTTTGCGCGCCTTAATCTGACATTCTCGATGTCATAGCTAAATAATTCTCTAAGGTCGTTTAAGCCAAGCGCCATTAATGCCATGCGGTCTATGCCGATTCCCCAAGCGGCGACGGGTACATTCACTCCGAGAGAAGCGGTTACTTCTGGACGGAAAATGCCGGAGCCGCCGAGCTCAAACCATCCGAGCACTGGGTGTTTTATGTGTACTTCTACCGAAGGTTCCGTAAACGGAAAGTAACCGGGCACATATTTTACTTCTTTTGCGCCGGCAACCTCTGTGGCAAACATTTCCAGCATTCCCAAAAGAGTGCGAAGGTTTACATTTTCACCTAACACAATGCCTTCGGTCTGATAAAAATCCGGCAGGTGGGTTGCGTCTACGCGGTCATATCGGAAACAGCGCGCAATACCAAAATACTTGCCGGGGATTTTTGCTGTAGGAAGCTGTTTTGCAGAAAGCGCTGTTCCCTGAGAACGCAGAATAAGCCGCTTTGTAAAGTCACGGTCAAAACCGTAATTCCAGCCTCTGCTTCCTGTAGCGCCGCCGTTCTCGTGCGCAGAAGCAACATTAGAAAGCCATGGTTCATCAATCGCTTTTGCGCGCGCAACTCCGTCTTTGCCGTCAGAAATACTGTATGCGTCATGAATGTCGCGCGCAGAATGAAACTGCGGCATAAAAAGAGCGTCGGAGTTCCAAAACTCTGTTTCTACCATAGGACCGTCAAATTCTTCAAAACCAAGAGAAGCAAGTTTGTCTTTTACATTTTCTAAAAATTTTGCATAAGGGTTGCTTCTGCCCGGAGTGAGGCGCACAGGCGGCGTTTTAACATTATAGGAGCGGAATATTTTTCCTTTCCAGCTGCCGTCTTCCAGCATAGTCTGTGTAAGAGAGCCGACTTCGTCGCCCGTGATTCCTGCCGCTTTAAGAGCTTCTGCAGCTTCGGCAGCCGGGACTGAACCATCCTGCTCAACGGTAAAACCAAAGAAGACTGTTTCTCTTTCTATCTGGCGAAACGGAGCGTCTGCGGCGCCGCGCTTCTTTGCGATACCTGACATAATATTTTTTTCGTCAGCGCTTAACGATGATTCAGAAATGATATTTGTAATGCCTTTTTCCAGCAAAATACGAAGGACAGCAAAATGTTCGGGCGAAGGTTCTTTTGACATAATAACTTTTTTTTCAGCATCCAAAGAAAGAACACCAAGTTTAGAAAGGCTTCCAAAAGCGCTTCCTATATCTTTATTTTCGATTTTAAGCTCTTCTGCAATTTCGGGCAGGCGCGGAGCTTCTTTCGCATTTTTAATTCTCTGCCGTACTAATTCAAGGATTCGCTCTTCGGGACTTCCTTTTTCTTTCCATTCTTGACCAAGCGCGGTTATTTCATAATAAACTGCTATTTCCCGTTTGGTTTCGCTGATCAATCCCTTACCGGCAAGCCACGAAAGCGCCTGATTCCCGTTGCCGGGTTTAAAGCTCAAATCTTGTTCAACCTTTTCGATTGTAAGCTCGTCACCTCTTTTATAAGAAAGAAGAATTCTTACTTCCAGCGGATGTAAATTTTTAACAATATTATTAATATTTTTTGACATGACAGACCTCATTAATACTTCATTTTATCAAAAGAAAACGATGAGGTCTATACAAAAACATTGCTTTTTAAATGTTTAGCACTATAATATATTCAGGGTATATGAAAAAATTTAAAGGTATTAAGACACGAATAACTATCTACACGCTGATTCCGGTGGCGATCGGTTTTGTTGTCATATGTTCAATTATGTCAATTTTTCTTTTTAATATGCAGCAAAGCATGGCAAGAGCGGAATTTCAGGACATTGTAAGAAAGCACACAAGCAATTTTGAAAAAAGACTGCATAATTCTATAAATTATCTTACGTATGTTTCGCATGTTTTAGAGTTCCAAATAAGCGAAGGAGCGGCAAACAGAGAATTAACGCAAAGAATGCTTTTGGAGTTTTTTAACAAGCATTCTGATATTAATAGTTCCAGTATTTATTTTGAACCGAATATGTTCGACGGCAGAGACAGTCTGTACAAAGGCACAAACTTTGGATCAGATCATTCCGGCAGAATCAGTTTTTACTTTAAACGGGAAAACGGGAAAACCGAATTTTTTCCGTTTGCTATAGAAAATGATGCCGAGTTTTTGCTGCCGTTTTATGCTGTCGTAAAGGAGCTTAATACTCCAATTTATACAGAACCGACTCTCTATAATATTGACGGGGAAGATATCTTAATGTTTATTATTGTCTTTCCGATTCGCAATGCCAACGGCGAATTTATAGGAGCTGTAACCGCTGATATTTACCTTGGGGATTTTTACAGGCAGCTGCACGCAGAAAAAATTTACGAAACAGGTTATCTCGTTATCGGCACTGATAAAGAGCAGGTTCTGTACAGTCCAAAATTCGAAGACATAGGCAAAACCAGAAGAGAAGCGGGGCTTTTATATCCTTTCCCGGAAGCGACAGAAGAAATCATTATCTTTAATTACAGATCGATAGTTAATAACAAAAAAACACTTACCGCAATTGATACAATTTATATTCCAGAATTAAACAGCCGTTTTTCAATATCTGTCGCCGCCCCGGTAGAAGAAATTAACGCTGCCGGAACAATTTTGGTCATTGTTGTTTCTGTATTGTGTATAATTGTTATCGCATTGACAGCTTTTTTTCTGTCTTACTTTATCGGTAAATTGACAAAGCCGTTAAGTGAATTTACAGAATACGCAGATAAACTCGGAGACGGCGACTTTAATGTCAGAATAAAAGGCGATTACGGCGATGAGTTTGGAATCTTAAAAGATACCGTTAACCTTATGGCAGAACGCATAGAAGAACATGTAGAAGAATCTAAAATTACGCTTCGTGTATTGCAGACAATTTTAAACGGCATTGACGCGTACATTTATGTAACGGTTCCGGGAACAGGCGAAATCCTTTTTATTAATGAACGAATGAAAAAAATGTTTAATCTCAAAGGAGACGAGGGCATTGGACAATACTGCTACAAACTTTTCCGCGAAGGTTTAGAAGAAAGATGTTCGTTCTGTCCCTGTTTCGAGCTGGATAAAAACCCAGATAGTGTAGTTGTTTGGGAAGAACGTGTCCCTGAGTTAGACCGCGACATGCGCCATACAGACATTTATATAGACTGGCCGGGCGGTTTTAAAGTGCATATGCAGCAGGCGATTGATATTACAGATATTAAAACCATAACAAAAGAAAAACTAAAGGCAGAGCGGGAAGCTCAGGATCTGGTACAAAAAAAGGAACAGGCAGAAGAAACTTCGCGTATGAAGTCTGTATTCCTCGCAAGCATGAGCCACGAAATAAGAACGCCTATGCATGGAATCATTGGATTTTCTGATCTTGCGCTTGATGATAATATCTCCCCAAAAACCAGAAATTATATTTCTAAAATTAAAACAAGCGCAGAAAGCCTCTTACTGATTATTAATGACATTCTTGACGTATCAAAAATAGAAGCGGGCAAAATAGAACTGGAAAACATTCCGTTTAATATAGGCGATGTTTTTAAGCTTTGCAGATTAATCGCTTCTCCAAATGCTCAAGAAAAGGGATTAACTCTATTCTGTTACGCAGAGCCGTCTGTAGGAAAACTCCTTTTGGGAGATCCAACAAGGCTTCGGCAAATACTTCTTAACCTTATTTCTAACGCGATTAAATTTACAAATAACGGCATGGTAAAACTTTTAGCTGCGATTACTAAGAGCACATCTAACACTGTAACAATGCATTTCGAAGTAAAGGACAGCGGCATTGGAATGACAGAAGATCAGATAAAGAGGGTGTTTAAGCCGTTTATTCAGGCAGATGACAGCACTACGCGCAAGTACGGAGGAACAGGTCTTGGCCTTACAATAACAAACAGTTTTGTAGAACTTATGGGCGGTAAATTAATTGTAGAAAGCAGCACGGGAGTCGGCAGTAAATTCAGCTTTGATCTAACATTCGAAACAATAGATTCCAAAGACAACGCTGTGCATACAGAAATATCGTTAGACCGCAACGAAAAACCTTTTTTTGAAGGCGAGATTCTTGTATGCGAAGATAACGAACTCAATCAAATTGTTATTTCTGAGCATCTCGAAAAAGTGGGACTAAAAACAGTTATCGCGCAAAACGGTAAATTAGGCGTCGAACTTGTTCAAAAACGCTTAAAAAACGGAGAAAAATCATTTGACCTGATTTTTATGGATATTCATATGCCTGAGATGGACGGACTCGAAGCGGCAAGAAAAATAATAGAAATAGGAAGCAGAGTCCCGATAGTAGCGTTAACCGCAAACGTCATGACAAATGACAGGGAAACATATTTTGCTTCCGGCATGATCGACTGCCTTCCAAAACCTTTTGTGGTTCAGGAACTGTGGGCTTGCCTTCAGAAATATTTAACGCCTGTACGTGTGACGGCAATAAATACCAGTACAAGTTTTTCCGAAGAAGAAGATCAAAAAAAGGAAATAATAACGGTTTTTATAAAGAGCAATCAGAATACATATAAAAATATAAACGAAGCTCTGGAATCCGGCGATATAAAACTGGCGCACAGACTAGCGCACACTTTAAAAGGCGTAGCCGGATTAATAGGAAGAAACTCGCTCGCAGAAGCCGCTAAATTTGTCGAGCAATCCCTTGCGCTTGGCAAAGTAGATCAGCTGAATGATCAGATGAATTCACTGGAAAGAGAATTAAACAATGCATTGACAGAACTCGCCCCTTTCGCTGATAATTATACATTGAGCAATTTATTAAGCAATAAAGAAATTCTGGAGCTTCTGGATAAACTTGACACTCTTTTAGAGGCTGACAATTATGAGAGTGTAAATTTTGTTAAAAACTTAAGAAATATTGCAGAAATGGAAAAACTTTCTGAACAGGTAGAAAACATGAAATTTAAGCAGGCACGGGAAATCCTTGCTTCGATCAAACAGCAGATGGAGCAAAAGGATGGTTGATCAGAAGATACTGATTGTTGATGACGAAAAATTAAATATAATGGCTCTGGCGCATTTTTTAAAACAGCAATACGAAATTATTGTCGCTGTAGACGGCGAGTCCGCGCTGGAAGCGGCGGAGAAACATCTGCCGGATATTATTCTGCTTGATATAATAATGCCCAATATGAGCGGTTTTGACGTTCTCTTAAAACTAAAAGATTCTCCTATAACAATGAACATTCCGGTTATTTTTATTACAGGTCTTAACGATGCAGAAGATGAAGAAAAAGGACTGTCACTCGGCGCAGTAGATTATATAAAAAAGCCGTTTAATCAAACTATAGTAAAAGCAAGAATAAAAACTCATTTAAAAATGGCGGATTATATAAAGACAATAGAAAAGCTTTGTATGCTCGACGCGCTTACAGGGCTTCCAAACAGGCGCGGTTTTGACAAACAGATAGAAGCAGAATTTGGACGCGCTTGCAGGGAAAAACAGCCCTTAGGTCTTATAATGCTGGATATTGACGATTTTAAAAAATACAACGATACATACGGACACCCGCAAGGAGATACATTGCTTCAGACTATTGCGGATATTTTAACCAAAACGCTTCATAGGGCGTCTGATATTGCAGTAAGATGGGGTGGAGAAGAATTTTGCGTATTATTACCCGATACAAGCGGAGAGGGTACATTCAATATTGCCGAACAGATCAGAATGAATATAATGAATACAATAGTACCTTGTAATACAGGAGAAAAGACAAAAGTTACCGTTAGCCTTGGCGCATATTCAAAAATCCCGGAAAACGGAGATTTACTGGCTGATTTTATATCGAATGTCGATAAATTCCTCTATTCCGCAAAAAAAAGCGGCAAAAACAGGACTTGTACCGCCTAAACAACAAGCGATTTCCCTTGACCCAATTACGATTTTTTAGTATTTTTTATAATGAAAGGGTATTTTCCTATGTCAGAACAAGAAACTCAAACTGAGCAGCTTGACCCTGAAGCGGTCAAAGCTGATACTGAAACAGAAACCGCACAAGCCAACACTGCGGCAAAAGAAGCCTCTCCAGAGGTTCAAATAGCCGAAATGGAAACACGTCTGGCAGAAACCCGCGACCAGCTCCTGAGAAAGGCGGCAGAATTTGAAAATTTCAGAAAGCGGATGAATCAAGAAAAAGCCGGCGCAATTGAATATGCCAATCAAAGCCTTCTATTGGATATAATCCCAATAATCGATGATTTTGAACGCGCTATTCAAGCCGGAGAAAACAGCCCGCAAACAAGCTCCGCCGACTATACCAGTTTTTTAGAAGGCGTTAAAATGATAGAAAAGCGGCTTTCCAGTCAGCTGGAAACCAAGTGGGGGCTCAAACGGTATAATTCTGCGGGAGAACCTTTTGATCCTAACCTGCACGAGGCTGTAACAATGGAAAAATCGCCTGATATAAGCGAGGCTGTAGTTCAGGAAGATTTAATAAAAGGTTATTATTTAAAAGACAGAGTAATAAGAGCGGCAAAAGTAAAAGTACTTATGCCGGAGACATAATAAATATAATATTGGAGTTATCATTAACACAAAGTGTTAATGTTCGATTAGAATCAGCGGCAAGTGCCGCTTAATATAGGAGTTAAGTTATGGGTAAAATTATAGGTATTGATCTTGGAACTACTAATTCGTGCGTTTCTGTTCTCGAAGGAGGAGAACCGGTAGTTATCCAAAATTCCGAAGGATGGAGAACTACTCCGTCTATTGTCGGCTTTACAGCTAAAGGCGACCGTATTACAGGATTAACAGCAAAAAACCAGATGGTTACCAATCCGGAAAACACCATCTATTCTATCAAGCGTTTTATGGGGCGCAGGTATTCAGAAATTACAAGCGAAATGAAGCGTGTTTCCTATCATCTTGCAGAGCAGGGTGATGATGTCCGCGTTAATGTTGACGGAAAAAAATATTCCCCGCAGGAAATCTCTGCTTTTGTTCTTCAGAAAATGAAGCAAACGGCAGAAGACTATCTGGGCGAAACCGTTACAGAAGCGGTTATAACTGTCCCCGCGTACTTTAACGACGCGCAGCGTCAGGCAACCAAAGACGCAGGCAAGATTGCAGGTCTTGATGTTAAACGTATTATTAACGAGCCGACTGCAGCTTCTTTGGCTTTTGGTTTTAATAAGGATTCAAAAAAAGATAAAATTATCGCTGTTTATGATCTTGGCGGCGGTACCTTTGATATTTCTATTTTAGAACTGGGCGAAGGCGTTTTTGAAGTAAAAGCGACAAACGGCGATACCCACCTTGGCGGAGATGATTTTGATCTTAAAATAATTGAATGGCTTATAAGCGAATTTAAGAGCGACACAGGTATTGATCTGGGCAAGGACAGAATGGCGCTTCAGAGATTACGCGAAGCGGCGGAAAAAGCAAAAATCGAACTTTCTAACATGCAGACCACAGAGCTAAATGTTCCGTTTATTACCGCCGATTCGAGCGGACCTAAGCACTTGCAAAAGACGCTTTCCAGAGCAAAGTTTGAACAGATGGTTTCTGATCTTTTAGAAAGATCAAAAGAGCCATGTGTTAAAGCGTTAAAAGACGCAGGTTTATCCGCAGATCAAATTGACGAAGTCATTCTTGTCGGCGGCTCTACTCGAATCCCGGCTGTTCAGCAGATTGTAAAAGATCTGTTTAAAAAAGAACCAAACAAGGGCGTTAACCCTGACGAAGCTGTCGCTGTAGGCGCGGCTATTCAGGGCGGTATCCTCGGCGGCGACGTTAAAGACGTACTTCTTCTTGATGTTACTCCTCTTTCACTCGGCATAGAAACATTGGGCGGAGTTATGACAAAACTTATAACCCGTAACACTACTATCCCTACACGCAAAAGCCAGATTTTCTCCACCGCCGCCGACAGCCAAACGGCTGTTTCTATTCACGTGCTTCAGGGTGAACGCGAAATGTCTGCGCAGAACCGTACTCTTGGACGCTTTGATCTTGTCGGCATTCCTCCCGCTCCGCGCGGAGTTCCGCAGATAGAAGTTACTTTTGACATTGACGCAAACGGTATTGTGCACGTCAGCGCAAAAGACCTTGGCACAGGCAAGGAGCAGAAAATCCGCATAGAAAGTTCGTCAGGTTTGAGCGACTCGGATATCGATCGCATGGTTAAAGAAGCGGAACTCCACGCAGAAGAAGACAAAAAAGACCGCGAAAAAGCCGAAGTGCACAATGAAGCCGACTCGATGATTTACAGCACAGAGAAAAACATCAAAGACCTTGGCGATAAAGTAAGCGCAGAAGACAAGTCCAAAACCGAAGAAGCGATCGCGGATCTGCGCAAAGCGCTGGAAAGCGGCGACACTCAGTCAATTAAAGACAAGACAGAAGCGCTTAAACAGGCGTCTTACAAAATAGCAGAAGAAATCTACAAACAGCAAGCCGCAAGCGGCGCAGGACAACCGGGCGGACAGGGCGACACTGACGATCAGGGCTTTAGCAAAAACCCCGGCGGCGGCTCAAGCGATAATGCGTCGGACTTTAAGTCCGCAGGTGCCAAAGACGCCGAAGATGTTGATTATGAAGTGGTGGATGACGACAAATAATGGCTAAACGGGATTACTACGATGTTCTTGGCGTGCAAAAAAGTTCTTCCAAGGATGACATAAAAAAGGCGTACAGAAAACTCGCTCTTCAATATCATCCTGACCAGAATCCCGGCGACAAAAAAGCAGAAGAAAAATTTAAAGAAGCCGCAGAGGCATTCAGTGTTCTTGCTGACGACCAAAAAAGAGCCGCCTATGATCAGTTCGGTTTTTCCGGGGTCGAAGGCATGGGCGGAGGCGGTCAGGATTGGAGTAACTTCCGCGGCTTTGAAGATATTTTTGGGGAAGGCGGCTTTGGAAGCATATTTGAAAATTTCTTCGGCGGAGGCGGTTTTCGCAGAGGCGGAAGCGGCGTAAGAGGCGGAGCTAATCTCAGGTACGATATCGAAATACCGTTTAAAGACGCAGTCTTTGGCACAAAAGTAGAAATTCAATATTCCCATAATGAATCCTGCAAAACATGTAAGGGCGCTGGTACTTCTGACGGTTCGGGCAAAAAGACTTGTCCTGTCTGCCGCGGCTCAGGACAGGTAAGGCATAGCCAAGGATTTTTCTCGGTTGCTACAACTTGTCATCAGTGTCATGGCGAAGGTTCAATTATAGAAAAACCATGCACCGACTGCGGCGGTTCCGGAACAAAAAAAGCCCGCCAAAAAATTATGGTCACAATTCCTGCAGGCGTAGAAAACGGCAAACGTGTTGTCATTCCCAAACAGGGAGATGCCGGTCCCAACGGCGGACCCGCAGGCGATTTATATGTTTTTATCAGGGTTAAACCGCATGAATATTATGAAAGACAGGGGTACGATCTATACTGCGCTGTCCCGATTTCTATGAGTCAGGCGGCTCTTGGCGCAGACATTAATGTTTCTACTTTGGATAATAAAACAATAAAATTAAAGGTTCCCGCAGGTATTCAAAACGGAAAACTGCTTCGTATACGGGATGAAGGCGTTCCTATGAGTAATCAGCGAGGGAATCTCTATATAAAAGTAATGGTACGAGTGCCGGAAAAACTATCCAAACGCGGAAAAGAAATATTAGAAGAACTTGCAAAAATCGAAGGTCAAAACGACAATCCAAAACCAATCCCTTTATCACAGCTTGACGATATTTAACTAAGCCAATCACCAGCAAGCCTATGTCTGCAAATCTCTATCGCAGACCTCTTGACAAGTATGCATTTTTTCTTAATAATCAGACAAGAACATTACATTTGTAATGTTTAAATGTAATTAAGGAGAAAAAAATGAAAAAACTATCAGTTTTACTGGTCGTATTAATTCTTACGACAGGTTTTGTCTTTGCTCAGGAAAATGGTTCCGGGCGCGAACGCGAAATTGAATTTGTTAATGTGGAATTTAGTTTTGGTTTTCCGGTTCATTGGACTAACGGGATTCATGATGACGCATTATATTTAGCCATGCCTAATCTTGGTGAAATGATGTCGGATAAAACAGTAACAGTTAACACAGCTTTTGGTATAGCGTTAACTCTTAACTTTACCAAAACATTTGGTTTTATGCTGGATGCAGATATGTTCTTCGGCGCAAAGCTCACTGGATTTGCAAATCCTACATCTGATTTTAACTCACTCTTTGGAGCAAACCTTACAATCGGACCTGTATTTTATCTTATCAATACAGATGTCTTAAGAATTCCTTTAGTTATCGGCGCTCATGCTTATTTCTTTGCTGATGATCTATGGATTCCAATCGATAATAATGGTGACGGTACTTGGCTTAACAGAACTGATCTTCAGATCGGTGCTTCTATTTCTTTAGGTGTGCAGTATCATTTTGATAACAATATTTATATTTTAGCCGCACTAATGTTACTGTAGATTTCTTACGCATACATACATTAAGAGGCAATATAGCAGGTACTTATGTAGAAAGCCCACACAATGACTTTGGTATTAACTGGAGCATTAAACCTTCTCTTGGTATTGGCGTAAAATACTAATTTAACCAAACTGTTAAAATTAAAGCGCAAAGGTCTTACGGCTTTTGCGCTTTTTTTGTGTGTACGCCGTTAGAGCAAGGACTATTTCTTTTTTGGTTTCGGCTTTGTGCTAGTCTTTTTAGCAGTTGCTTTCTTAGCTGTCGTCTTTTTCACAGACGCTTTGGGCTTTGCCGCTGGTTTTTTTACTGCGGTTTTCTTAGCAGTTGCCGGCTTCTTTGCGACTGCAGGTTTTTTTGCAGTTGTTTTTGTTTTTGGCTTTGCAGCTGTTTTTTTCACAGGTGCCTTTGTCTTTGCAGCGGGCGCAGTTTTCTTGATTGGCGCCTTAGCAGGTTTTGATACCGTTTTTGATCCGGCTTTCGATCCAGATTTTGAAACAGCTTTCTTTGGCTTTGCTGTAAGTATATCTATCAATGTGTCAAACCTGTATTCTGATTTTGCTTCTGCTTTTGTTAATGCGTCAAAAATGCCAGCAATGCTTTCAATCTTTGCATTAATCGGCATTTGGATAGAACCCTCTATTATAAAGAATAAAGAAGCATAGAACAGCGCCGCTTCGAAACCTTCTTTGTTAAACCAAGGCACATCATTAAAGAAGTTGATTCCCAAAATGCGCCTAAAATCTTCGTATGGATAGTTCTCTTCTATGATGAGAGCCGCTAAATCAGACGGCTGTAATTTTGCTCCTGTTTTTAAACTGCCCGAATCAAGCCCGGCAGGGATACGGCTAAGCGAAGCCTTAAATATATCGCAAATTCTCCAAGCTTCCGCTTCGGAAGCGCCAAAGTGCATATACAACTCTCTTAGTTTACGTCCCAAATCCCAGTGATCAAAAGCCAAAGATGCTGCATGTTTTCCTGTTGCTTCTTTTCCTATAACGAGACGCAGAAGAGAAACAACACCATAACTGAGTATTACAGCGTTTAACATTTGTCTCTTGGAAATATTGTCCGCAATTTTTGCGAGGAGTGAGCCGTCATTCTTTTGTGTTTTTAATTTTTTAACGATATTCATGATATCTTTTGTTCTGTTAATAAACGCTTCAAACTCATCCCAGATTACATCTTTTTTAACAGCAGTAAATTTAATTTCTGTTTCAGTTTCTTTGCTGTCACTTGTCTTTGCTGTCCATGGATCATAAGAACCGTTCGCGCCTGTAATAAAGTGAGCCGCTGTTTTTGCGAACTCTTCTATCAGAGCCTTTAATGATTCTACAAATGATTTTTTGTTTATAGAATCCTTAAAGTCATTAATGTTTTCCGGTTTTAAAATTTCTGCAAATCTATAATAAAGATCACCGAGGAAAATATCTTTAATCGCCGCATACGGACAAGGAACTCCTCTGCCGCTTAAGTCATTATTCAATCTCGCAAAGTGGCCTCTTGCGCAGTCTTCGACTTCGTAGACATCCATGTAAGCTTGTGTCTCGTAACCTTTAAGACCAACAAAGAATCCGTCTTCGCAGATTGCTTTTGAAGAGCGGATAAACCACAGGTTTGATTTTTGTTCGCGCAATAGTGTAAAGTAACGGCTGTCGCCATGTATGGTAAGAGCTTCGCTTAAACTGTCTCTGCGAACGCCGCCGCTTCCGTCAGGTACTGCAGGATCGCTCGCTTTAATCCAGCCGGAAGTTTCGTAATATGAATTATTAAAGAATATCAGCGCTTTTTCTTCTCTGCCGTTTATCCATGCGCGGTTGGTGTATGCAAAAACATTTTCGTTAACGCTTCCGCCTTCGCAGTACAAATCAAAAAGTCTAAAGTTAACGCTGCCCGAAAAAAGATAGCGCCGCTTCATAAGCGGGAAAATTTCATGTTCATGGCGGCCGATTAAATAGCCGTCAGGTTTTTCGTCTTTATAAGAGCGGCGGTATTCCATGCCGTACTTTTCTTCGAAACCTTCGATTTGTCCGTGGCCGAACATCGGCAGACCAGGCATTGTAACAAGCAATGTACAAATTCCAAAATATTTATCGCCCTTGCCGAATTGCGCAACCGCAGTGTCTTCGTCGGGGTTATTCATAAAGTTTACAAACCGTTTTAGGATTTCCGGATCAAACTCCATTGTGTTCTTAATGGTTGCGCGGTACTTATCGTTCTCTTCGTTTTTTAGCATGTTCATAAATGCCGAATTATAAACACGGTGCATACCTAGCGTGCGGACAAAGTAGCCTTCCATCATCCAGAAAGCTTCGGCTAAAAGCAAAGTGTTCGGCGCTTCTGTCGCACAGCGGTCAACAACTTCGCGCCAGAACTCGTTAGGGATCCGTTTGTTAAACTCTTCTGTAGAAATCGCATGCTCTGCGCGGCTTGCAATTGCTCCGCCTGATCCCGGCGCAGGAAACCAAAGCCGCTGAATATGACGTTTTGCAAGTGTCATAGCGGCGTCGAAGCGCACGATAGAAAATTGCTGACATACGCCGATAATTGTGCGGATAACAGCCTCGCGCGCTTCGGGATTTAAAAAGTCAATTTGCGCAGTATCGTTCCACGGCATAGAAGTGCCGTCATTACCGTGATAGATATAGCGCGCATCGCCTGTGCGGTTGTCGATTCGTTTAAAAACAACGGCTGCGTCACTGCGCGAAAAATAATGCTCTTCGATCTGAACTGTTATATCGTCACGACCGGATAAGTTACCGCAGTTGTAGTTATAAGTTGGAAAGGGCGGATACGGAAGCTGTAAGAAACGATCCGGATGTTCTATAATCCATTTGCTGTCCAGCCCTGTATGATTGGGAACCATATCAGAGCCAAGCCGGATACCGCGCTGCATACAGCGTTCGCGCAGATTGCAAAGCGCGCCCCAGCCGCCAAGTTCGCCCGCGATATCGTAATCGTACAAACTATAAGCCGAAGCCGCCGCTTCGGGATTGCCTGTCCATTGCTTGATCATTTTACTTGCCTGACTTCTTTCCCAAACACCAATCAGCCAAAGACCGGTAAAACCGCGGCTTGCCATTTTATCAAGCTCTTCGTCGGGAACTTCATCAAGACGGTTTATCGACCTTCCGTATTCCTGCGAAAGCTGAAATAGCCAAACAAGCGTGCTCTTTGCCATAAGAACTGTTTTTGGCATCCAGTCTTGATCCGGACTGAAACGTTCATATTCATCAAGACCTGCAAAAGATAAAACTTCGCTTGGACCGGGTCCGCCAAAGACAGGTTTTGTTTCTTCGTTAATAACATCAAGACTCATGAGTAAGCGAGCCATAAATTTTGAAATGAGTAGTCCCCAATGTTTTCGCATATATTCAAGCTGACCCAAAAGCGAGTCGGGGCAGGCAAGCGCAGGAGATCGAAGGAAGTCCCAGAGGTTCATGCCGTCAGGACCAAAGGAAGGAAGATCTTTAAAATGCGCTTTTAATTCTTCTATTGCGTCAGGATAGACAGTTGTCTTGGAAAGCACACTGTCGTCAAACATAAACTTAAAAGGCTTAAACGCCGGGTTTAAATTCGCAATGGAAAGGAGCATAGTTTCTTCGATAGAAAGCGCGCGGCAGCTTTCGCCGTCTTCTTTGCTCTTTAAATACTGGTCAATATTTTTTTCACCTTTGTACACGGTGCGGGGCGGAAACTGATTGTTAAAAGAGAGGAGCAGACCTCCTGTCTTGTCTTCGCCGAGATTTGTGTCGAGTCTGTCGAGGGCAGTCTCAAAAACATCGCCCTGAACTTCTTCGCGGTAGAGCGAAACTACATAGTGCAGAATTTCATCGATAAGCCCCATCGCATATAAATGCCCGGCTTTAATAAAACGGTCTGGATGAGCGGGGTCTTGTTTTTGGTTGAATTTATTTGCAAGTTCCCGGCACTGTCTTAGGTCTGCAAGAACAACGTTTCCTGTCAAAGAAAAAAGGCTGTCGTTAAGCTCGTATTCCATACGGACATTGCTGTTTATATGGAACTCCATGAGCGCCTTACGGTTTTTAGACCAAGAACCAAAATCGGGCGTTTTACCCTGCTTTTCAAGCTTGGTTAGTGTGATGGGAAATCTGGTCATTTTAAAACGCTCCTTTCTAAGAAAAGAAACTAACCCGATCCATAGAATCGAAGATTTCTATTCTAAGATATTATAGTACAAATACAGAAATTTTGAAAGGTAAAAGCAGGAAATAATACTGGTTATTTACTATAATAAATGCCATAATAATGTCAAAATAAATGCAATTATAGGAGGGAAAATGCCTGATGTTTCCGGCATTATAGACGCAGTTAGAATATCAAATTTTGATGAAACATATTATGTGGATGGTAATTATATTTTTAAATTAGATACCGAAAAAAGGCTTTTAATAAGCGCCAGCCGTTACAGTGATGAATAAATATTTATCTTTATTAATAACTATTTTATTTATATTTTTATCTTGTAATTCATCTAATTCGGTAAATTCAATATTAAAAAATAATAATCAGGATGTATCCTTACAGCAACATTCTGTCTTTTTGAATTATGCAGGTATTAGAAGCGCAGAAACAGTTTTTTTGAGCGGGTTTGAGTTTATATACGAATATAGTCTTAGAGACGATGGTTATGGAGATGACTTGGTTATTTGGGCAGTTAATGAACCGCTGGCAGGTTTTGAGTTTTTAGAAATCACAGATAAATATGATTATAATGAATATGAAACCTACTTTGTGCCGGGAGATGTATTATTTTCACTTGACGTTTTGCCGATAGGGCATGCGCTGGTAATTCGTAATTTTGCAGGGCGCGGCATTTTTCCAAATTTAGCAATATCATTTATAGATACGAACGGCTTGCGGCGTTATGCCGGATTTATGCATGATTTATCAGAAAACGAAAAATATCTTTTTATTGAGTTTGCGCTTGATAATGGAGTTCCGCCTTTTGCCCTGCCGCCATGGAATTGGGATCGCGAATAAATTATGAGAAAAATTAATTTTTATTGACAGTATTATGAATCTTTGGTATTATTGTTTAGATTCGTAGAATTCAAAATAAACAATCCGTAATGATTAAAAACTAAAAGGGAGTCTATTATGAACAAATTAGCAGCTAACAGGGGTTTTTGGCTGACATTGCTTCTGTCAATTGTCACATTAGGTTTTTATGGATGGTATTTAATTTACGCATTCGCAAGAGAAACAAATATTGCATGTAAAGATGACGGCAAAAAAACAACAGGATTAATATTATTTGTAATATTTTCTTTTATCACATTCGGCATTTATTCCATCGTTTGGTATTGCATGTGGATAGAACGCTGCAATGGATATCTAAGAAAAAATAACAAACCCGAAGGTCTTCAGGTTGTAACTTACATTTTAACTCTTTTCATCCTCGGCTGGCTTACCCTTGGTATTATGTACCTCGTTGTTTTCTGCAAAGCACTGTATCTGCAGAATGCCGTAAACCGAACCTATAATGAGTTGAATAAACAATAAAAACAAAAATTGAATGTAAAGGGTTGGGAAGCTTAATTGCTACCAGCCCTTTTTTTATTTGGTCGCATTACTAGGTTTTTTATGAAGATTCGTTAAACGTTATTTTTAGCCTGCATTTTTGCATACAACTATGTACTCATATAACATTGTATTTACTGTTTTTCCTGCAACGTTTGTCGGCGAATTTCTACTAGGCATTGCTTTATTACTTAATGCTCGTTCATATGTTGTTATATGCTTAAACCCGTTTTTTTCAAATGTCTCTGCTATAAATTGATCTGTTGGTAAAGTCACATTTTTTACAGTTCTATTTCCAACAACATAAATAACTATACCATTTTTATTAATATTTTTTGCAACATTATTTATTGAATCTTCTAAATCAAAATAAAAAGATGATACTTCTAATGCTCTTTTTCTATCTACAGTTTCTATTTTTTGTATTGATTCTGCCATACAATTGTTTATCATTAATTCTAATACACGATTACCGCCCATTAACATACCATCTATTTTACGCGCATTATTTATTCCCAACCATTCATTAGATAATGTAGAAAATTGACCATAAGCAACAGTAGTTCTACTATCCCCATAAGGCGGACTTGTTAAGACAATATCAAAAGCATTCTTTTCTTTTTTAAAAGGTTTTGAATGAATTTTTACTGATGTATCTTTTTCTAATTTTGGTAAATAAAATAATTTATAACAATCTATTGTGTCATTAAGTTTTTTAAAGTAAAAACTTAATACATCTGGATTAAAATTGCTTATCTCTTCTGGTTTCATACGATATAATTTAAATTCATTGTTTCGTGTATATGAACATTCTCTGACAGTTTCCGAAAATGGAACAAGAAATAAGTTTTTTATTTTTTCATTTTCTAAGTTATCTAAGCAATATTTAATAACTGATAAATTTTTAACAACTATTTCAGAAAACCAAAAGTATATATTTGTAATTTCTGGTACATTTATTTTTTTTATTAATTTTTCATTCTTCATTATCTCAAAAACATTATTTCTTAATTTTTTATATTCATTTTCAATTTCATTTAATTTGATTTTTGTATATTTTGCTTTAGAAATTAACACCGCTAATGGATTAATGTCAAAACCTGACATTTTCTTTATTCCGCATTCCAAACCGCAAATGAAGCTAGTTCCTGATCCGCAATACGGATCAAGCAAACTTTGTTTGTGCATATTACCAGATGAAATTTTAAATTCTTTTAATAAATCAATACCTATTTGCGGTATCATTGACGCTGGATAACGATGTAAATTTGGATAAATCGAGGAATATGACTGCCCTGTATAGTCATATTTTGTATTTCTTACGACTTTATACTTATTCATAAATCTATCACCACTCTAAATAATTGCGGTAATCTGTCTTCATATGTTCTAAAACCTGTTCCATGATTTCTAGCCATTGTTCCCTTGTCATGAAGACGCAAGTCTACTAAAATATTTTCTGATTTAAATTGGTTGCATAATAATTCTGGCGTTGTATCTTTCATTAACTGCGCTCTTTGGAAATGGAAATACTCCTTATTATCACGCATTTCTGAAAACGCTGACACAAATATTAATGACGGAATTTTTTGAACAAATCTTTCTGCTAGTTTTTCTAAAACCCACTCAACAACAATATTTCCAGAAATATGTCTTACTGCTATTGTTTCTTTTTGAACATCAAGAAAAAGACCTGCGCTATTTGGTTTTAATGACATTGTGTAATAAAGTCCTTGCCTGCCGTCTCGATCAAGGCTTCCATATTTTTTAACAGCTTCTAAAGGCGGCATTTTCCATGCTTTATTATTGAAAGTAAACAGTGTTATTAAACTTGAACCTTTTGTCCTATGTGCTTTTAATTCTGCTCCTTCAATATCTGGCGAAGCATCATTGTTTTCACTAATACCCAAAAGAGTTTCAAGTGTATAACCTATACCTGTTGGTCCCTTTCTTTGCGAAGGAACATAGCCCATTTCTTTTATTTTTTGGAATTTTTCTTTAAATTCTTCTATAGAAATTTTCAAAAACCCCTCCAAAACACTCTATTTAAATATATATACCTAAAAATCTAATATTGTCAATATTAAATCACATATTAATAAATTTTTATTATTTTTTGTTCAAATAATATATTCGCAGCATTTTCTTTATCATACCAAAATATTTCATTTCCGTTATATATAATGAATTCACCATAGCTTCTGCTTAATATATCGACCAATAAAATATATTTTACATTATCAAGATCAAATATATAATAATGATTTCCTCCGCTTCCATCAAATATTCTTTCTCCATTAACTAAAACCAAATCGGGGCTTTCATATTGAGTTTTATCTATAGTCCATAAAACCATTCTATAATTACCATTATTTAGTAAATCTATTCTAATAATATAAGTTTCAGTTTCACATAATAAACGCAACTCTTCAAATCCTATTAACGATTCATGCAAATTTATTTTTTGTTCTAAAATAATATTTTCTTCATATACTTCTATTTTTATTTTTTTATCACTTTCCCATATTATGTTTAAATTTTCATTTTTTAAAGGTTCAACCCAAAGATAAGAAAATATTAGGTCTCTTTTTTTAAATAAATTAATATTTTTTACTCTTATTTCATTTTCTTCTTCTTTTAACTCATAAATAAAATCTCCAAAATTTTCAAATGCTTTAGCATCAGGTTTTTGATAATTATTTTTGTCTTCTATTATATAAAATTCTCCAATAAAGTTATTTGGAATAACTATTAATATTTCATCTCCTCGTACGCATGAGAAAAATAAACTAATAACGCATAAAATGATTACTTTTGCAGCTTTTTTCATGTTTTTCCTTCTTTTGCAAAAATTGCAATTGTGTTGTACATTTTAATTAAAAATACTGTGACGCTTCGTAAAATTAATTGTTTCATTACCAATAATTATTGACAATATATCCCCAGATATTGTTCCAATGAAGAAAGCATTATCCATAGTTTCTGATGATACAGTTTCTGACATAGATACAGTCATACCAGAAATAGAATATGAACCTTCTATAAACGTATGCCCTCCAGTAGATATTGAAAAATTTGGATTATTAAATCTAATAATTATTTTTACATCTTGAAAATATCCCATCCAGCTGGTTCTGTCCAATAAATCTTTTCTGCACGAACTAAATGAAAAAACAATTACAACTGCAAAAATAATAATTCCAAGTGATTTAACAAAATTTTTCCCGTTCTGAATATTTATAGCCATAGATATTTCCCAATAAATTCATTTTTGCATGATTGCGCCAAAATAGCAAAGTATTTTACTAAATTAATTTTTCCCCTCTTGACATTAACCGACCAGTCTATTAGACTAGTCTAATAGAACATCGTTTTAGACTATGTTTTTAGGAGGAATATATGGAATATCAGCAAATTGGAGCTTATGAGGCCAAGACTCATTTTTCGCAAGTTTTGGATAGCGTCGAAAAAGGCGCGGACTATGTCATCACAAAAAGAGGAAAACCTGTGGCAAAAATTATTCCTTTTGAACAGGAAAAAAAGATGACTTTTAAAGAAGCCGTAGACGCACTAATTGAAATGCGAAAATTCTACAATGGCAAGCCCGGAGACTTTAATATCCGAGAAGCAATTGAGGATGGGAGGAAATATTGAATTACGTATTTGATCCTTCTTTTGTTGCAGCATTGATTCTTCCAGATGAAAAAGATATAAAAATGTCTAATTTATATAAAAAAATAAATAATGATGATAGAAAATATACTCCTCAATTATTCTGGTATGAGATCGCTAACGTTTTCAAAAATTTACTAAGACGAAATCGGTATACTCCGGAACAAGTTTTATTATTTTTTCCTAAAGTGTCTGCATTCTGTTTATCAACCGATTTTGAAACAGGCATAAACTATTCCAAAAAATTATGGGAACTGTGTAACAAATATAACCTGTCTTCGTATGACGCAGCTTATCTCGAACTGGCAGATCGAAAAAAAGCTGTTCTCTGCACACTGGATGAAAATTTAATAAAAGCCGCAAAAACACTTGGTGTTACAACTATCCATTAAAATGTGTTTATATAATATGTATTTAAGCAAATGAAGGAGAAAAAAATGAAGAAAAGAATTTTTGTTTTAGTACTGTTAACAGCGCTATTAGTATTTGGCTGCAGCAGGGGCGGATCTTTAGGACATTCAGCCGACCTAGGCAATATGTATAGTTATGATTCAGAAGAACAATTCCAAAGCTCTTTCAGAATCCCAAGTGTTGCTTATGATGATTCACTTTATACCCATAGAACAACTAGATATGAAGGCATGGGCTTTAACCCAGAAGGTCCAGCCGGATTAGAAAGCAGTGCGCCAATAGTGTTCAGAGATATGTCAAATATTTTTGGTAATATTACACAAGACGAAAGAGACCGCCGCGTTGACCCAAATTCGCCGTATAGCGGCGGCAGAGGTGAAACACCTTCATCCAACAATGATTCAATTTCTTCGAATCTAAACACTTCTCAGCATAAATTAATAAAACGCGGAAGCCTTAGATTCAGGGTCGAAGACCTCGAAGCTTCTGACGCTTTTATTATCAGCCAGCTAGAAAAATACAATGGTTATTCTGCTTCTACAGCGATCGTAGAAACATCGCATACTTATTCGCTTCGTGTTCCTGCAGAGCATTATGACATCTTTGTTACCGAATTGGGCGATCTTGGCAGGCTGTTAAACCGTACCGAAAGCACAGAAGACGTAACGATTCGATACTATGATCTTGAAGGCCGGCTTGAGTCAAGACGGGAACTTTTGAGGACCTATCAATCCTATCTTTCACGAGCACGAAACATCGAAGAGATTCTTTCTGTAGAAGCAAGAATTGCAGACTTGCAGCGCGAAATTGACAGCACCGGTTCTCAACTGAGAAACCTTTCAAACTTGATAGAATACGCGACCGTCAACTTAACTATTTACGGACCTACTTCGGCTCCGGTGAGATATGAGAATTCGCTAGGTGAAAGAATCGTTAATTTATTTAAAGGTTTCGGCGGTTTTCTTTCTTCGATAGCTGTAATAATAATCGGCTTTATTGTTTACGGAGTTCCGCTGTTGGCAATTTTACTTTTAATTATATGGGTTTTCTTTGGCAGGATAGGGCTGCTAAAAAAACTATGGCTATTTGTTTTTGCGAAAAAAGCATAATGAATATCGAACTTTTACGGCAATCTATTCGTTCTTTCGCTGAGGCGGCTTTTTCCCGCTCCGGCGGACCGGGCGGACAGAACGTAAATAAAGTAAACACAAAAGTTACTTTAAGAATGCGCCTTAGCGAATTAGCCGGTCTTTCTGAGCCTGAGCTAGAGCGTGTCAAAATGCTTCTCGCAAACCGTATATCTTGTAGGGAATCGGAGGAAGGCGAAATCGTTATAACTTCGGATGAAGAACGCTCCCAGCGGATAAACCTTGAAAGAGCCTATTTCCGAATGGAAGCGCTTATTGCCGCTTCGGCAAGACTACCAAAACAACGACGGCCTACAAAACCAAGCAAAGCCGCCAAAGAAAAGCGCCTTCAATCCAAGAAACGACAAGGGCAGAAAAAGGCTGAACGGGCGCAAAAGTGTTTCACGTGAAACACTGTATACGCAAGTCGCAAAAATGCGACCTGCGCATACAGTCACGATAGGCGAAATTCTACCTGCCGATAGAACATCGCCTATCGAAGCGGTTTACGGGTAGCTAAAGCTACCCTACATTTCTCCTTCGGAGAAACGTCGTAAACCGCCATTTATCGAAAAAATGCGTGAACGCTTTAGCGTGAGCAGCGCGCCAGTATACGCAAGTCGCAAAAATGCGACCTGCGCATACAGTCCCGATAGGCGAAATTCTATCTACCGATAGAACATCGCCTATCGAAGCGGTTTACGGGTAACTAAAGCTACCGTACATTTCTCCTTTGGAGAAACGTCGTAAACCGCCATTAAGTAAGTAAGTAAAGAATTCACTACAAAATAAAGTATAATTAATAGCCAATACAACTTATAATCTCTGTACGAAGAAAATATACTAATTCCAATAAATCTTGGATGGGAACCTCATCTGTAAGCTATTAAACCTATTAATCGAAAAATGCAGTAAAAATTCTAATCTTTACGAAAACCAATTGTTTTTGCTTCTTTAGGTTTATCAATGAGATTGTTTAATACCTGAATTATATGTTTTATCGCCTTGTCGTGCTCAGAAAATCTATAGTCACAGTTTTCTATATGAAGCATTAGAAGTTTTCTTAGTTCGACAATTTGTTCGCTGGTATCATTCTGAGAAAGAGCATATTGCCGTAAATGAACAAAAATCTTCATAATTTGAATGTTTACTTCAATTGCTTTATCAGAGTTTAAAACACTTGAAAGCATTAGGATTCCGTGTTCTGTAAAAACCAAAGGTAAATAACGCCTACCGCCATGTTTATCTCTTGAGATCGCAAATTGCGATCTCAAGTTTTCCCATTCATCTTCTGTCAATTGAAACATAAAATCCTCAGGAAACCGTTTCATATTTCGTTTTACAGCCTCGTTCAAGCGATGTGTTGGAATTTCGTACAAATCAGCAAGATCACTATCCAACATGACCTTTTTTCCCCGGATTTCGTAAATCATTTTTTGAATGGGAATTAATTCATTTTCCATGATGTATACTATAATAGTATTGCTATACAGTTGTCAAGTATGTGGGGAAACCCTCATATAAAGAAGGAGTTGCCTATGAAGACTAATTTTAAGAAGAAATTTCACACAGAGGTGAAAACTAGAAGCTTCGCTGCAAGATCCTCTGTGCTCTTTGTGCCGCCGTGTGAGGTCTTCTCCATATTATTTTTGTCATACTTTTTAAAAAATTCTCAATAAATTCCTCGTTTTCTAATGCGCCACGAATGCTCACGCCAATTAAAAGTAAAACTTTCTTTTTTGAAGGTTTTATCTTTATTTTCTTAGGAGTTAGTAATTATGAAAACTAACAGAAAGTTCAAGGATAGCGTCTTCACATCCTTGTTCTCAGACCCGGATCTGCTTAGAGAGCTGTATTGCGCATTGGAGAATGTTTCTCTTTCTCCAGAAACCCCGGTTTCCATTAACACACTAGAAAACGTGCTGTATATGGATTTATGTAATGATATATCTTTTGAGATAGGGGATAAGCTTGTAGTTCTTATTGAACATCAAAGCACAATTAACCCCAATATGGCACTGAGGCTTTTTCTCTATGTCAGTAAGATATTAGAAAAGATAACCAGAGGCAGGGCATTATATTCCGATAGGAAAATATCTATTCCTCGCCCTGAGTTCTTTGTGCTCTATAACGGGAAAGACCCTTTTCCTGACAATAAAACACTAAAACTATCAGATTTATTCAGAAAACCTGAGGATTTAGGTCTTCCTGAGCCTCTTTATCCTATGTTAGAACTTGAAGTCAAAGTGATTAACATAACCGAAGGTAAGAACATAGAAATACAGAATCGCTGTAGTAAACTATCGGAATACAGTAAGTTTATAGCACTGATTCACAAATATCTTGAAGAATATGGTAATCTTGAAGACGCGACAAAAGAAGCTATTAATTACTGTCACAGGCATGATATACTTGTAGAGTTCTTAGAAAAACATGGGTCAGGAGTTTTGGGAATGATTTTAACCGAATGGAACACAGAAGACGCTATCGCTTTTGCCCGAGAAGAAGGTAGAGAGGATGGTTTTGAAAGAGGCGTTGAAAAGGGAAGCAAACATGAAAAACAAACTATCGCAAGAAACCTGCTTTCGGAAGGATCGACTCTCGAGTTTACTCAAAAAATCACCGGGCTTGATCTAGAGACCATAAAGGGACTTTCCTCTGCTTCTTAACAATATGTAATTAATTGTAATTTAAGAGCCTGCGTTTGCAGGCTCTTTTTTTTCTCAACATAGATGAAGATCTCACACACGCCCATTAATGCACGCATTGCGTGTGGATGAATGAATTAGGGAGGCGTGGCGCACAACAAAAGTCAATGAGGCGTATAATGCGCGAAGGATTTATCCTGAGCTGTGCGCCCAGCACAGCGGCGCAAAGAACACAGAGGAAAAAACATGAAAGGACACTGATTAAAATGTCCCTCCATACTTAACCGCTACCTTATACTTACCCCGACATTTAAAGAAAGTTTGATTCCATCCATTGGGTCAAAGCCATATCTACTACCACCATATGTATATGATAATTGGCCTCCTAATGAAAACCCATTAAAATTGTATCCCCCTATAATTGTTGGAGAAAGAAAAGTACTATAATATGGAACATGTAGTGCTTTAATTATTCCTCCAATATAAAAATCGTCAAAATAAATATATCCTAAACCAATAGGAAAAAAGATACGATCATTATGATAACCCCCAAACATGTATTCTGTTCCTACTGATACAGTAAAACCAGATTTTCCAATAAAAAATAAATCTACCCCGCATATTCCTCCTCCGCTATCTGAAAACCATCCTCCAACCCCAAACATTGCCAATACAGCTCCACTTCTTTCGGGGTAATAATTTTGGTTCGCCGACGTATTTTCTGCCATCGCGTCTGCAGGGGCTTCTGTACGACCAACCAGCCTAAATGAAGAAGGCGGACCGTCTTTATATTCCAGAACCAAGCTGGGCCCGGGTGTTCTTATCCATTGGACTCTTAAAAATGTATGTGTTTGGGTTAGAGTCATAAGAACTCCGTCACCTGTATTCTCTGACACAAAAGTACCAGCTATGAAATTCCTTCCGTTTCTTGTAGCTATCCAAGTATCTCCGCCAAATTGAAACTTTAGATTATTTCCCGCTATAGGTATCGCAGGCAGGCTATTCAACGCCACCTGCTGTAATGTCGGCGCACCGAGCTGAGGCGCTTGAGAAAAAGCCGGAACCGCTCCGCATAGTAATAGAAACATCATTACAGCCAAAACCGTAAAAAACCTGCGAGAATTTTTATTAATAACATCTAAAATCGTCATAATAATCTCCTTTTAATTGTATGTGTTTTCTATACCCAAGTAATACCTTGAATACATAATAATGGTATTACCTGTTTAATATTATGTCAAGCCAATAGCACAATATTCTATTCAAGGTAAAGGAATGAGTGTTTTTATGGATGAATCGGGGTTACGGAATTTATTTAGCCAGAATATTAAACGATTCCGGCAGATGAAAGGCTGGTCTCAGGAAAAACTCGCAGAGAAAATGGATATTTCAACAAATTACCTTTCTGACATAGAAACAGGAAGAGGTTGGGTATCGCCATTTTCTCTTACTAAACTGGCAAACGCTTTAGAAATTGATGTTTACGAACTCTTTAAACCTCAGGAAGCAGTATCAGTAACTACAGTAAAAACCATTAATAAATGTCTTGATGATTTTTCAACCTCACTAAAAATATCTTTCGAAAAATCCCTTCAGGATTCAATGCGGAAAATTAAGAAAAACCTATAGTTTCTCACCAAGCGTCTTTTACAATCCAAAGACCATTCTCATTTTTCTTCTGCTATAGCTGCTTTCTGAATCTAATTCCAGATTTGTGCTGTTGTTTGTAAGTTTCCATGTGTGTATGTTATATAAATGTGAAAGAAAATCACGTTCGCTTAGACTTTCCGGTTCTACAAAGGCTGCTACCGTAGTTATCTCAAAAGGATACACTAAAAGAAACCGGTTACCGTGAAGATAATAATTACCCGAAAAGAGGTTTGGCGCTCCTGTTCCGCTTATTGTTCTATCATCAAACTTTATAGTAAAAATGTCTTTGGTATTTGTGCCGTGTCTGAACCAGATTTCTATTCCATCGATATGGAATGTGAGCAATTTCCACTCTTTTTCTATTGCGCCGGAAAAAGCCTTATATTCATCAGCGAATTCAATTAAATGAGATTCAAAATCAAAGCCTTTCGAACTACCATCGGTATAAATACCATCGATGTTAGCGCAGCCGATTATTAAAACCGCCGCAAATAAACATATAATTACCGGGTTTTTCATATTTCAGGGTTTTACAGTCCAAAGACCATCTTTACTTGTTTACCGTCGCTTGTCATCGATGTCAATTCCAGATTTGAGCTGTTATTTATAAGTCTCCACGTTTTTATATTTTGCATGTATAAAAGGAAATCGTGTTCTCTCAGATTTTCCGGTTCAAATAAAGACGCCATCATGGTTGAGGCTAAGGGCGTTACAGTTAACCCTTGATCAGTAAGCGTATATCTGCCGGAATAGCGGTTTGGCGCTCCAACTCCGCTTATGATTCCGGTATCAAACCTTAAGGAAAAAATATCTCTTGATACTTGATGAGGCTGAGTATCTCGTCTAAATCGTGTGTCTGTCCCATTGATATGAACTGTAAGCAATTTCCACTCTTTTCCTGTTACTCCGGAAAAATCCTGACTACCGCTGTTTTGGCTGCCGTCTTTGTTGGTACTATCACCGGTAGCAGCGCAGGCGGTTATTAGAGCCGCCGCTATTAAACACATAAATAATTGTTTTTTCATTTTCATCTCCTTAATTGACCATTAAACAACCATAAGGATACTTAAGTTAAAAAACTTTTTAAAGACCAAAAATAAGCCGCACAGGCTCGCCATTTTCGGTTTTTGATATTAATTCAAGTCTTTTGCTTACGATTTTCCACTCATAGGCATTTTGTAAATATCCGTAAAAAACGTGTTCTTGCAGTTTTTCGGGTTGAATAATCGGAGCCATCTGGGTCGAAATTATGGGCATTATGCTGATTGCCTGTTTTTCGCCCAAAGTATAAGGAGCGTTAAAGCTGTTCGGCGCTCCCGTCCCGCTTATCTGTTCGTTGTCAAAGGTAAAAGTGTAAATATGACCGACGTTTTCTCTTCTTAATGCGTTCCGGTCATAAATAACTCTTTTGTTGAACGGTGTTCTTTCTACATGGACTTCGAGCAATTTCCACTCTTTGCCCACCGCGCCTGCAAAATTATTGACAGTGTTGCAGCTAATTGTCAAAAAAGCAAAGGCGGCAAAAACTACCGCCGCTGTTATTATTTTTTTCATGATAATCCTGCCTAAGCGTCATCTTCTTTGACGATTCTATCAAGACCAATTACAAAATCAGGTTTGTCTATGCTGAGAATACGCACGCCTTGAGCTGCTCTTCCCATTACACGGACATCACTTACTTTCATCTTTATAGACTTACCTTGGCTTGTAATACACATTATATCGTCGTCTTCCAGAACGCTTACGCAGCCGACAATTTCGCCTGTTTTTTCCGCAACAGTATAAATTCTCTGTCCGCCGGTTCCTCTTCCGTGCGAAGAAAACTCGCTGAAATCAACGCGTTTTCCGTAGCCAAACTCAGATATGATAAGCATTTTTTCTTTTGACGCCGCGTCTACTCTCAGCATTCCTGCGAGTTCATCACCTTTTGAAAGTTTCATTCCGGTTACACCGCGGGAAGAACGTCCCATCGCGCGGACATTATCTTCGTGAGTTCTAAGCGCCTGCCCTTTGCGGGAGATCAAAACAACTTCGTCCTTGCCTGCTGTTAAAAGCGCGCTGACAAGTTTGTCGCCTTCGTCAAGATTAATTGCGACAATACCTCTTGTTTTAGCGTTTGCAAATTCGGCTGTTTTTACTTTTTTAACAACACCGCATGCTGTTCCCATAAACAAGAATTCACTGTCACTAAAATCTTTTAGCGAGACAATAGCAGTAATATCCTCGTTAGGTGAAACTGTAAGAAGGCTCTTAATGTGCGTACCCTTGCTTGTACGGCTGCCCTCCGGCAGTTCATGAACCTTCATCCAATAGGCTTTACCCGCACTTGTAATAAACATGACATACTCATGTGTCGAAGCAACGAAAATCTGCTGAACAAAATCATCTTCTGTTAGTTTTGCGCTTTGCATACCTTTTCCTCCGCGTCCCTGATTTTTATACGCTGAAACGGGGACTCGTTTAACGTAACCAAGATTAGAAATGATTATCATCATTTCTTCTTTTTTAATTAAATCTTCTATGTTTAGACTCTCTACTTCTCCGGCGACAATTTCTGTTCTGCGTTCGTCGCCGTATTTTTCTGCTACTTCTCTTGTTTCGTCTTTGATAACGCCGCGGAGCTTTTTTTCGTCGGCTAAAAGCGATTTATAATAAGCAATGCGTGTTTTTAATTCTGCAAGTTCCTGTTCAATCTTTTCTACTTCGAGGCTTGTAAGACGGCCAAGGCGCATTTCGACAATTGCTTCTGACTGCGCTTCTGATAATAAAAAACGCTCCTGAAGTTTTAAACGAGCCGAAGCGACATCACGGCTGGCTTTGATTACTGCGATTACTTCGTCGATGTTCGCGAGAGCAATAATAAGCCCTTCTAAAATATGTGCGCGTTCTTCGGCTTTGCGTAAATCGTAGCGCGTACGGCGCGTAACAACTTCTACACGGTGTTCAACAAAGTAGTAGACTAATTCTCTTAACGTGAGCGCCTGCGGCTTACCGCCGACTAGCGCTAAATTAATAATGCCAAAAGTTGTCTGAAGCTGGGTATTAGAAAAAAGCTGGTTTAAAATTACTTTTACAATTGCGCCTTTTTTAAGCTCGATAACGATTCGGATACCGTCACGGTCAGATTCGTCGTTTGCATTTGCGATACCATCGATTACTTTGTCACGCATAAGCTGGCCGATTTTTTCCAGCAGAAGCGCTTTATTTACATTGTAGGGGATTTCGGTAAAAATTATTTTTTCTTTGCCTTGTTTGGTTGTTTCGATATTGAACTTTCCGCGGACAAGGAGTTTTCCGCGTCCTGTTCTGTATGCTTCTTTTATACCTTTACGCCCGAAAATTACGCCGCCTGTAGGGAAGTCCGGTCCCTGCACGAGTTTCATAAGGTCTTCGTTAGTTGTATCAGGATTATCTAAAAGAGTGCAAATAGCTTCGCAGATTTCGCCGATGTTGTGAGGCGCCATATTTGTCGCCATACCGACAGCGATCCCTGACGAACCGTTTACAAGAAGATTTGGAATTGCCGACGGCAGAACCGAAGGCTCGTCAAAAGATTCATCGTAGTTTGGCGTAAAATCAACCGTCTCTTTTTGGAGATCGTTAAGCATTTCGTCGCCGATTTTAGATATTTTTGCTTCGGTGTAACGCATAGCCGCAGGGGGGTCATCATCGATAGAGCCAAAGTTACCCTGCCCTTTTATTAATGGATATCTGAGGGAAAAATCCTGCGCAAGACGCACAAGAGCGTCATAAATTGATAAATCGCCGTGCGGGTGGTATTTACCCATTGTTTCACCGACGATGAGAGCGCTTTTCTTTGTCGCGCTGCCGGGTCTTAGCCCAAGCGTATCCATGGCATAAAGCAGCCTGCGGTGTACCGGTTTAAGGCCGTCCCTTACATCCGGCAGGGCGCGGCTTACAATAACCGACATTGCGTAATTGAGATAGTCTGTTTTTACTTCATCTTCTATCGCTATGGGAATTACTTTACCTGTGGGCAGTTCACCCAAGGGTAATTCGCCCGTTGTATCGGAGCGAGCTGCGTCGATTTTTGCCATGGGTCATTATACAATTTTTTAAGATTTTAGTCACGCCTTATCAACAAGGAGCTGTCCAAAAGAAAGAGGCTTATTATCTTACCCAGTTAAACGTTCTTACAGAAGCGTCAAAAACAGCTTCGAAGAGATTATTCAATTTTATTATTTAGAACGAGCGACAAGCCGGAAATTTCCATGTCCGGAAAACGCATTCTAAAATCATTGAGAAGTTTGCTTTGCTTTGTTTGAATAATCTGCTTCCAGCCGGGATGATCCATCTCAATCAACAAAATACCTCTGTCAAGATCTTTGATCCGCGAATGTGCCGAAGCCGAAGCTATTCCGTTTTTTGCGGTAATATCTGCCCACGAATTAAACAGCTTAGAATAGCCTTGAGCTTTATCAATAAACTGTTCGTCAAATAAAGCGGAAAGAATGTTACCTGCTGTTTTCATTTAAAGACAAAGCTCCTTCTTTTACATAATACACAAGTGTATCTTCTTTTTGGTACCGCTGATACGGCTCTTCTGGAAGAAAAGTATAAAACGCCTGATCATAAGCTGGCAATACAGACAAGAATCTGCGTCTTTTTTCGCCGTCCATTTCCAGCAAAACGTCATCCAGCAGCAAAACAGGATTTAAGCCGGTTGCGGCGGAAAAACGCCTTGCCTGCGCCGCTCTTAACAGTAATGCCAAAAGACGTTTTTGCCCTGTAGACGCAGTAACTGTAAAATCCGCGCTTACATCTGATGAATAATTTTGAACAAACTGATATCGATCTCGGTGAGGTCCGGAAAGCGATATCCCTGCCGACATTTCTGCGCTGCGGCGCTGTTGCAGGTAAGATACAATATGATCTATATTACTATTACTTAGGTCTGAAATATTAAATTTCCATGAGCCTGCATATTTTACGCTGATACCTTTGATACCCGAAACTTCTTCATAGAGTCTGCCAAAAACTTCAGAAAATTCTTCTACCGCTATTATGCGTTTTTCCATTAATTTTTTTCCGTATTCGGCAAATTGTAAATCCAGCGCATCTAAAACTTGATCTGCTCTGCCTGACATAACTCCTGCCGCGCAATCGTGAAGAATTTTATTTCTATTTTTAAGTACATGGCGGTACCTGCGTAAATCATCAAGATAAACAGGATCATAAAGGCTCAATGTCTGATCGATAAACCATCTGCGTCTCTCCGGGCTTCCGCTGACAAACTCCATATCTTCGTGGCAAAAAATAATACTGGGAGCCACAGATAAAAGTTCTTTGCGATCGGTTATGCGTTTTTTGTTTAAAAATATCGATTTTTTTCCGGTTTCGAACTTAACAAGTATTTCGTCATTTACTGACTGCAAAATTTTTACTTGAGCAGAAAAACTCTTTTGCCCGTTTTGAAAAATTGAGTTTTGAGAAAATGATTCTTGCAAAAAAGAATTCTGCGCTATACAGCTGTCGTGAGTCGTTCTAAAAGATGACGCATAGGCGCAAAAATAAAGGGCTTCTAAAAAATTGGTCTTGCCCTGTCCGTTTTCTCCTACAAGAAAAACATCTTTTGCGCCGGTAAAAGTTTCGGCGTCAGCTAAGTTTCTAAACGCCGCAGTCCGCAGAGAACTAAAAAGCATTTTTCGCTGCCGCCGTTATAAATATCTGCAACTACGATTACTGCAATCTTAATTGTTGCAATTAAGATTGCATCGGCATAACAATGTGGAAAAAGTCTTTTTCCGGAACAGGTTCTATTGTTATTGCCTTAATTGCACTGCTAAAACGAATCTTAATTTCGTCATCTGTCATTATTTTAAAAGGTTCTTCCAGATATCGGTAATTAAGCGCAATTGTAATGTCATCTCCGTTATATTTGCACGGGATTTCGTCTTCTACTGTTCCAAGTTCGCTTTCTTCCGAATAGACTGCCATTTTTCCTGATGAGACCCCAAGGTAAATTCTATGTGATTTTTTTTCTACCATCAGCGAAACACGGCGAAGCGCATTCAGCATTTCTTCCCGTTTTACAGAAAGAGAAAATTCCTGATTTTCTGGAATTACTTTTTTATAGTTGGGGAACATGCCTTCTATTAATACAGAAGAAAACTGATATGACGCAAAATTAATAAAAATAATTTTGTCGCTTATGGAAATATTAATAAGACCTTCATCTCCGGATCTTTTTACGATGGTAGAAAGAATCTTTGGAGGAATAATAATTCCGCTAAAGTCATTAATTTTATTATCAGCTTTTTTTCCTACAAAAGCTAAACGTCTGCCGTCTGTTGCAACCATATTAATTTTGTTTTCGGTTTTTTCTAAATAGACGCCGTTCATAAAATAACGCGTTTCATCATCAGAAACCGCAAAAACACTCTGCACAACCATTTCTCTAAAATCTTTTATCGGCATTTCAAAATATGGTTCTGTAGTTACAGGAAAAGCAGGAAATTTATCAGAAGCTATACTTTTTAATTTATATTCAGGTTTTCTCTGCGTTGTAGGTTTTATTACAGCAACATTATCTTTTTGCGAAAATTCAATTTCGTCATAAGGAAAAGTACTTACAATACCAAAAAATTTATCACCGTAAACAGTTGTAGATCCTTCTTCTATAACTGTGACAGGTATCTGAGTCTGAAAATTTACCTTCATATCCTTTGCTTTAATAATTAATTTATCTTTTAGAGTTTCAAGATAAATATTTGATAATATTAAAATTGCGTTTTTTGACGAAATAATTTCCTGAGCTATGGAAATTTCTTTGAGAAGTATTTCCCTATTACAAGTGAACTTCATTTGTTGGACCTCCTATTAATATTAAATTAATATATATAACAGTAGTAGTAATAGTAGAAAGTCGAATAAGTGGAAAACTCACCTAATTCTATATCCTATATACATTTACCGTACTGATAAATCATGGATTTTTATTCAACTTTTTCCACAATTTCCACATTTAGGCAAAAAGCCTGTTTTTATCTCCTATATTTCCACAATATAATAACATCTTTTTCAATGTTTTGCACCATATTCTTTTATACCTCTTTTTAGATTTTCTATGGTAGATTCCAGTGTAGGATCGGTCAAAAGCTTACCTTTTATCTTGTCTATCGAATGAATGACTGTGGTATGATCCCTGCCGCCAAAGTCCTGACCTAACTCTGTGTAAGAAGAATCGGTTATTTCGCGTCCAATATACATTGCCAGCTGACGGGCAAATACAATATTTTGCGACCTTTTTTTTCCTTTTAGATCGTTTGGAGTCAATCCAAAATATTCTGCCGCTACTCTTATTATATTGTCCATAGAAAGATTTGCCAGTCTTGGCGCGTTAAAAATATTTTTTAAATGTTTCTGCGCTGTTTCCAGAGTTATTTCTTCTCTCATTATTTCTGCGTATTTTATTAAATTATCTAAAGCAGAAATTAAATCACGAACATTAGAAGCGATATTTTTTCCCATTAAGTCGATAACTTCGTCAGGAAATGATACGCCGTGGGCTTGCGCTACAGATATTAAAATTGCGCAGCGTTCTTCGTACCGCGGAGGCTGAAGATCCGCTTTAATTCCAAGCCCAAAGCGGGAGATTAGCCGTTCTTCGAACTTTTTTAAGTCTTCTATCGGGCGGTCACAGGTAAAAACAAGCTGCTTTTTGGCGTTTAATAAATCATTAAACGTGTGAAAAAGCTCGTCTTGTACCCCGGGTTTATCGGTAAGAAATTGAATGTCGTCGATTAAAAGAACATCGGCTTGCCGGTACTTGTTTCTGAATACGTTCATTTTGCCCTGGCCGATCCCTTCGATATATTCATTAAGGAAACTTTCTGCAGGTGTACAAATTACACGACTATCGGAGTTTTCGTGGATGGAATTTCCGATAGCTTGCATTAAATGGGTCTTTCCAAGCCCGACTCCGCCGTAAATTAAGAAGGGATTACATATTTTTCCCGGGTTTTTACATATTGCAAGCGCCGCATTGGCAGCATATTTGTTATTTTCGCCGATTATATACCTTTCGAAGGTATAATCATCTCTCATATTTGGGTGTTTACTGCGTTTTTCTTTAGTTTTAGGCGTTTTTTCGGCTGTGACAGCAGTTGGCTCATCATTTTTTGACTGTGTTTGAGGCGAAGGTGCCGTTTTTTTGGCAGATTTGCCGATTATTTCCATTTCGAAGGTAATTTCTGCCCCAGAAATTTCTTGTATTTTTGAATTTATGGTACTCTGATAGCGGGACTTCACCTTATCACGGTGAAAAGCGGAGGGAATTCCTACAACGATGGTGTTTTCACCAGCATGCAGGTATTTCATATCTGAAAACCAGCCGCTGAACTCCTCCCCCCCCAGGTCATTCTGCAGTTGGATTAGGGTCTCTTTCCAGACACCCTCATAATCCAAATCAGCCATTCTTAAGCCCTTAATTAGTAATTATTAACACGTTATCCACAAGGATAGTATTAATTGCGATGACTTTCAAGTCAATATTTGTATGATTTTTTATAACATCCACTTAATATCTGATATGGTAGATACATACTAAGTCCTTATCCTATAAAGAATTAGTATTATTTTGATACAGATATCGTTTGTTATTTGCCCTCTCCTTTTTTCCAGTTACAATACTCATTATTTATCCCGAAGTTATCCACAGGTTTTACCCCAATTTACGTTCTGACAGTATAAATCGCATTGACGGAAAGAACAATATACATTATAACTTTTTTTTTAGCAAGGGGGTTTGGGGGGTGGAGGGAAAGAATACCTTATTCTTCTGATTTATTTTTTAGGATTTTTGATAATTCTAGTATTGTTTCGATATCCTTTTTACTTAATTCTCCTAATATCTGAACAATCGAACGAACATTCTGATCCAGTAATTTATCTTGTTTTACTGCTTCTTTGCCGGAAATTAAGTATTCAACAGATACGCCCAGGGCGCCGGAAATTTTGGCAGCTATATCAGCAGGCGGCATAGAAGCTCTTACCCCTAGATAGCCGTCAAGCGTGCCCTTCGCAATACCTGTTTTTGCGCTTAATTCTTTAACCGTTATCCCTTGATAATCAAGCTCAGCCCTTAAATTTTCTTTAAAACTATCTTTCATTTGATAAAAAATATAACAATTTAGGTATTTTGAGCTTGACAATATTTCGAATGAGATGTTTAATTATATTAAATATCTCAATTGAGGTATTCTTATACTAAAAATAGGGACATGTTGGCATTAAGAGGGGGTTTTTATGGTTACTGATGTTATTAATAAAAATTTTTGCAGGTTTTTTACTGTTTTAATCTTGATGATATTTTTATTGCTTTGCGGGGCAGTTCCGGCTTTTTCTCAAGCGCCTCAGCTCGGTGCGCCGACATTACAGCAGGTAGCATTAAATAGTCTGCCTGCGATTCCTATAGCGGGAAATAATCTAAAGTTTCAATTTGGCGGAGATACATGGATAGCGACAAGAAACGGAAGGAATTTCCTTGCCGGTTCCTTTGTGACAGAGAATACAGGTGACGGCGTTCTAATGACTCTGACTCAAACACATATATTTTTAAGAGTCCAATGGATAAGAACGCCCGGACCGAGTTTAGTTTTGGAGTATAAAGACGGTCCGCCTTCTTCTTTTAGGTTGGTCGGTCGTACTGAAGCTCCTGCAGACGCGGTGGCAGATAATGCCTTAATGAATCAGAATTTTTATTCCGAAAGCAGCGGATCGATTTTAGCGATGTTTGGGGTTGGACTGCAGTTTTTAGGAAATCTTAATTTTTTACAAAATGAAGCTGTACCTGGCTTTGGCGGTATAGTAACAAATGGGATATTAGTTGGAGTAGATTTATTTTTTATTGGAAAATCTGGTTTTACTATTTCAATAGGAATAGAGAATTTAATAGGTGGTGATGCATTAAATATTTATTTTCCTATTGGTTTAGGATATGTTTATTTTGATGATTTTTATTTTGGAGGATTAATTAAGTTAATCGGTGCTCCAAACTTACGTTATGGTAGTTCTTCATTTTTATTTTCTTTAGGTGACGGTTTTATTACTCCAACAATTATAGGTGGGTACAATTTTAATGGGTTTTCGTTAGGAGGTCAATTATCGTATACATCCGGCATTGGCTCTAAAATTACAGGATTTAAATTTTCATTAAATGTCGGGGTAAGTTTAAGATAACGGTAAAAAAAATCACAAGGCTTCCTCTGTGTTCTCTGCGCCTTTGTGTCTCCGTGTGAGGCTCTTAACCATATAATTTTTATAATAAAAAAAGAGCCTGCGTTTGCAGACTCTTTAAATAACAATTAATTTAATTATTAAGAAGCAGAGGAAAGCTCCCTAATTGTCTCTAGATCAAGCCCGGTGATTTTTTGAGTGAACTCGAGAGTAGATCCTTCTGCTAAAAGTCTCTTCGCAGTTTCGTTGTCTTTTAACTTGTACGCCTCTTCCCTTTCTTCTTGCCGGGCAAAAGCGATTGCGTCTTCTGTGTTCCATTCAGTTAAAATCATTCCCAAAACTCCTGACCCATGTTTTTCTAAGAACTCTACAAGTATATCATGCCTGTGACAATAATTAATAGCCTCTTTTACAGCTTCATTTGACCCAATAATTTAACCACAGAGGTCACAGAGTTTCACAGAGAGGTAATTAATTTACAATCCGTTTTATGCCATCTTTTAATGAAGCAACATTATAATTAATAATTAACCCTACTTTATATTTTCCTAATTTAAGATATGTAAGCATTTGTGCCAAATGAATATCCTCTATCTTTTTTACGCATTTTAATTCAATAACTACAGTATTCTCAACTAGTAAATCTATCCTATATCCGCAATCAAGATATACCTTTTCAAAAACTAAAGGCAGAGGTTTCTCTTTTTCCACATAAAGCCCATTTTTGCTTAGTTTATAAAACAAGCATTCCTTATATGCGTTTTCCAATAATCCGGGTCCCAAAGCAGTATGTACATCCATAGCGCACTCGATTATTTTCCCTGTTAATGTATCAAATTCCATATAGCATTCCTCCTCTTGGTCTTAAAACTCCTAAAACTCCGTGTACTCTGTGGTTATTTATTCTGCAAACACTATCCTTGAACTTTTTGTTAGTTTTCATAATGAACTCCGCAGAATAGTACTTAATAAAGTACTTTTTAAAAAACATAAAACCTTCAAAAGAAAGTTCTACATGTATATGGCGTGGGCGTGCACGGCGCTTTAGAAAACGAGAGAAAACGGGAAATTATTTGCTAAACTGTGACAGAGATCATATAAAGAAGACCTCTCGCAGAGCTCGCAGGGTTTCATGAGGACACGGAGGGATAAGAAAAAGAGCCCCACGCTAAGGTTGCTGAGCTTACCGAAGCTCGAAGTAATTAACGAATATTGATTTTTTCTTTAAAAAGGTTTACACTTAGTTAATAGGAATAACTTATGAATGCTGTACTAGAGACAAAAGAAACAATTCTCGAAACAGGAATAGGTGAGGAATGTCCTATTTGTTCAAGACTAAGAGACCCCAAAACAGGAGCATTACCTTATAATGCTAAAGTTTTGGCTGCTATGGAAGAATCCAGAGCTATAATGCGCGGCGAAGTATCTGCAAAATGGTACAAGTCTATTGATGAAGCGCGAGAGGATTTGGATTTATAGCATTTGCTTTTATACCATTTTAGAAATAATGCGTTCTGTTGACAATTGTAACAATCCTGCATATAATGCTGTAATATGCGTACCATGAAGCTGTTTTTCTTTTTCTCGGTCTGCGTTGTATGTCTTTTTTCGTGTGCATCGGCAGCCAGAAAAGATGTATTGCATGTAAATCTTACAGACAGCTCAAAGTTCGTTTTACTTCCAACGGAAGGAATCGAACAAGCTATGGACATGGCTCAATTTTTATCTGCCGAATTCAGGGGTCAGATTTATTTTTTAAATGCATGGGTTAAGGCAGATGAAAATGCAATAGAGATGACGCTTTTTAATGAGTTTGGCGCAAGCATAGGAGAGCTTTCTTACACAGCCGGCGCTGTACATTTTTCGTCGACTGTTTTTCCAAGGATTGTTTTACAGTATATTAGACCGGAATATATAATTGCCGATTTTCAACTTTGCTTTTATGATCCAATTCTGCTGGGCAATTCACTAAGTGACAGCGGTCTTGTTTTAGAAACTACAGACGGCGACGGCAGCCGTCGTATTTTAAACGGAAATAATGTTATAATTGAGATTGAAAAAACGGGGAGAGCTGTTAAACTGGTAAATCATTTGCGTAAATACACTTATACTCTGGAAGGAGCCTTCCATGAATAAAAGCGGCATTATTTTATTAATATGCTTTTTCTTTGCATTTTTTTACGGTATTAATACCGATGTCTGGGCAGAAGAAGAAGTTTTCCGTCATCCGCTAACATCGCAGACTAGAAATACTTTCAATGTTACCTGTGCAAATCTTTCTGAAAGACCTATTGTCAGAGGAAATTTTGTACAAGAAAAATACTTAAATCGTCTTAATAGATCGCTTGTATCTTCCGGTAATTTTTTAATTGCGGCAGAACAAGGAATGGTTTGGGATACATTACAGCCTTTTCCTTCTACAATGATAATGGGAAAAGATTTTATTATGCAGTCAAGACCAAACGGGCAAAAATCTGTAATAAGCTCTCAAGGCAATGAAACTTTTACACAGATGGCAGATGTTATAAATTCGGTATTTTCCGGTCAGAGTCAGAGGCTTTTAGAAAATTTTGATGTTTACTTTACAGGCAGTGTTTCTAATTGGAATATGGGGCTTTTACCGCGGGACAGTGTTTTTTCTTCTTTTATTTCTAGAATAACAATGAGCGGCGGATCCGCAATACGTTCTATTAAGATATTCGAACAAAACGGCGATGTAATTACGTATACATTGTCAAATCACAATTATCCGGCAGCGCTTAATAACAATGAAAGAGCTTTTTTTACAATTCCATAATATGCTGCTTCGTACGAAGTCACTTCGTAAGAAGCACATTTCCCTTAAACTTTGGTTTATCATTCATTTGGGTATCCCTGTATTGTTGGGGTTATCGTTATTTTTTGCGCCTCCGCTTCGTTTAAGTACTCAGCTTTTGGATTTGTTTCCGCAGAGAAACATGTCTAAGGTTGCTGAAGCTGATAATGTTCTGGAAGAAAGAAACAGCCGTGAAGCAGTTATTCTTTTTGCATCTCCCGTTTTTGAAAAAGCAAAAAATACAGCGGTTTCTTTTTATAACGAATTTAAAAATACAGCCGTGGTTGAAAAGGCCTCTCTTTTTTTTGATGGTCCAGAAATCGCAGAAATTACTGAGTATTTTTACAAATCCCGTTTTGTTATTGCTGATAAAAAAACAGTAGAATTGCTGGAATCAGGAGACGCAGAAGAAATTGCCATTGACGCTCTGGCTTCGGTTTATGGAGCGTTTAACTTTTTTCCGCTCAATAATATAGACGAAGATCCTTTTCTTCTCACAGACAGACGAATGAAAGAGTTTCTTTCATCGTCTTTGCTTGCAAGCGGGAATCTTGGTATTAAAGAAGATGTTCTTTCTGTTCAAATAGACGGGATTTGGTATGTTGTCCTTAGAATGACGTTTTCTCCTGCGGCAGTTTCTATTACTAATATTGCAGACAATATCATCGGCGATATTTATTCCGCCGCTGCATTGATTAAAGGATCTGAACCAGAACTTGAATTATATTTTTCCGGAGTTCCTTTTCATAGTTACGAAAGCGCTTCCAGCGCACAAAAAGAAATCATGATTCTTTGTATTATAGCGATGGTTTTTATTCTTTTGCTCTTTTTAGTTATTTTCCGTTCGCCCATTCCTATAATTTTTTCGATACTGGATGTTTCAATCTCATTAGTGCTCGCAACAGCAACAGTATTTTTAGTTTTTAGAGAAATTCATGTTTTTACATTTATATTCGGCACAACCTTGATAGGAATATGCATAGACTATTCTATTCATTTTTTTATTTCGTGGCGGGGAAATCCTGCATTAAAAAACGGAATGGAAATTCGTTCTTCTATTTCTAAAAGCCTTATAATGTGTTTTATATCTTCTACGCTTTGTTTTTTATCTATTCTTTTTACACCTTTCCCTATATTTAAGCAGTTTTCGGTTTTTACTATGGTGGGGTTAATTAGTTCTTTTCTTACCGCCTACTGTATCTATCCGCTGATAAAACTGCCGGATGAGAGTAAAAGACATCTGCTTTCCAAGCTTAAATTTCCGGAAAGAATTAAATTCTCTATACCTCCGGTATTAAGAATAAGTATTGCTTCGGTTTTGGCAGGAGTCTTTATTATTATTCTTTGTTTTAACCCTCATGGTTTAAAAATAAGAACTGATTTAGGTTCCCTTTACACAATGTCGCCTTTTCTTGAGGAGTCAGAAAAAAGAGCAGCTATGGTACTGGATCACGGTTCTTCGCCCTGGTATTTTATTGTTTCGGGCAGCAGCGCCGAAGAAACTCTAAAAAACGAAGAAAGGCTTATCTTACTGCTGGAAGAAGAGATAACCAAGGGGAATCTAAGTTCATTCATAGGAACTTCGATGTTTGTACCTTCGATTGAAAACCAAAAAAATACCTATAAAGCTATGAGCGCTCTATTGCCTCATGCCAGGCTGCAGTATTTCAACCTTGGATTGGCTCCGGAATATTATGAAGAAATCTTTTATGCGGAATTTGCTGCCGGAGAAATTTATTACACTCCAAAAGATGTAAGATTTTGGGCGGATGTTTCTAATCTTTGGATAGGTGAAGTAAACGGGTATTATTATTCTTGTGTGTTTCCTTTTCATGCAAAAGATTTAGAAGTATTTAGATCCATTGCTGATAAACACGATTTTGTGTATTTAATCAATAAAGAAGAAGATATAAACAGCGATTTAGATTACCTTACCAGTATTATTGTGATGTTATTTTTTGCAGCTTATATTATAATATCAATTGTAATATTTAAAGTTTATCCTTTAAAAAAGAGTATAGTAATTTGTATAACTCCAGCTTTGGGAATACTTGCCGCTTTGGCTGTTCTGGCTGTTAAAAATATACCTCTAGGGTTTTTACCTATTTCTGCTCTTATTTTAGTTTTTGGCTTGGGGACTGATTTTAATATTTTTATGTCCGGCAGTAAAACCGGAACAGAAAAAAAACTTGTGCGCTTTGCGGTGCTTTTATCTTTTATTACTTCCGGCCTTTCATTCGGTATTTTAACTTTTAGCAGCTTTACGCCTGTTAATATTTTGGGGCTGACTGTTGCAACTGGACTGGCTGCGGCTTTCGTATTCACAATGCTTTTACAGGGAATAATGGATGATAAATAAATTTATGGTGAATAAATGTTAAGCGTATATTATTACTATATATTGATAATTATTTCATTTTATTTTTTATTGCTATCTTTGGGAAACCATTACGAAATGCGGCGTTTTACAAAGAGACCGGAAATTTTTGACGGTCCTTTGGTCTCTGTATTGATCCCAATGCGCAACGAAGAAAAAAATGCGCAAAAGTGCCTTACAAGCCTTAGAAACCAGCTTTATAAAAATTATGAAATTCTTGTTTTAAACGATAATTCGACAGATAACACAGCGGCTATTCTTGAACAGATTGCAAAAGAGGACTCCAGGGTAAAAGTATTTGACGGGAAGCCTCTTCCCGAAGACTGGTACGGAAAACCATTTGCGCTTCATCAGCTTTCTTTGCATGCAAAAGGCGATATTTTTATTTTTACCGACGCAGATACAGAGCACAGCCCTGAAAGTATTTCGTGGGCTGTTACAAACATGCATAATTTAAAAATAGATATGATTTCCGGTTATATCGGACAGAAATTTTTAACATTCGGCGAAATAATTGCGGTTCCGTTAATGTTTCTTCTTACTGGGTTTATACTCCCTCTTTTTTTGAACCGTATTACAAAACTGTCCTGGTTTTCCGCGGCAATTGGCCATTTTATTGCTGTCCGCAATGATGTTTTTAAAGCAATCGGCGGGTGTGAAGCATTCAAGAAAAGAACATCAGAAGATATTTATATGAGCCGTATTGTTAAAAAAAAGGGTTATTCTACAAGATTCTTTTATATCTGTGAATATGTTCACTGTAGAATGTACAACGGATACCGTCGCGCAATTGAAGGGATAGGAAAAAATATTTTTGATTTTTTAGGAAAGAATACATTTATATTATTTTTTATAATTATCGCTATTTTACTCTTTTTATTTTTACCTTTCCCGCTGCTTATATACAATTTAATTACCAGCAGTCTGGGTTTAACACCCTGGCTATTACATATTGTAATTGTTAATATCCTTTATACTTTAACATGGTTTTTTATTTTTCTTGGACAGCGTTTAAACTGGTGGTATAGTTTTTTCTGGCCGCTTATGATTATAAATTTTTTATACATGGGTGCATGGTCGTGGTTTAGATCAGTTTCTGGCAAAGGTTTTATCTGGAAAGACAGAAAAGTAAACTAACCAGCTCCTTATACAATTCCGCCGTTAACAGAAATTACCTGCCGTGTAATGTAGGAAGCGGATTCTGAAAGCAGAAACACCGCCAAACCGGCTACTTCTTCAGGTTTACCGATTCTTCCCATGGGTATAGATGGAAGAACCATGTCCAGTTGTAAATCCCGGCTCATTTCGGTTTCAATGATTCCCGGGGCTATGCAGTTTACGGTAATGGAACGGCTGGCAAGTTCTACCGCCAGAGCTTTTGTCGCTCCTATAATTCCCGCTTTGGCAGCGCTGTAATTTACCTGACCGCGGTTGCCTGTTAAACCGGAAACCGATGAGATGGTTATGATTCGTCCTTTTTTCTTGCGGCAGAGCGGCATTACAAGCGGGTGAAGCACATTGTAAAAACCGTCAAGATTTGTACGCAGTACCTTGTCCCATTTTTCTCCGTTCATACCGGGGAAGGAATCATCGGCGCAGATTCCGGCATTGCAGATTATTCCCCAGAGAGCGCCGTTTTCTTCCAGCCATTTCTCAAGTTTTTCCCGGCAGTCTTCCCTGTCGGAGATATTAAATTGAATCAGTTCTATACTGCCGCCTTTTTGGAGAATTTCTTTTTCAAGAGATTCTGCCGCTTCTTTTCCCTGAAAATAATGAGCGATTACATGATACCCTGCCTCTGATACAGCTAGGGCTATTGCCCGGCCAATGCCTCTATTTGCTCCGGTGATAAGAACTTTTTTTTCTCCAGCTAATTGCATAATTTTCCTTTATCAATAATGATATTATATTAGGATTATAACCATGAAACAAAATGAAGTATACATATCCCGGTTTTCTGCCTGGGCTCCCGGTGTAGAAAATGCAAAAGAATGGGAAGAATGGGCACAGGACAAACGAGAAATAATTATTAGTTCCAAAAGCCCGGATCTTGCTTTTACAGAACCTATGTTTCGCCGTAGATTAAGTCAAATTTCCAAAATGACGATACAGGTAGTTCACGATCTTTTACCTGTTGCCGAAGATACAAAAATACTCTTTCTTTCTTTTCGCGGAGAACTTTCGTTTCAATTTAAACTTAATAAGATGTTCATAGAAGACAACGAAATAATGCCCGCTGCTTTTTCAATTTCTGTTTTTAACGCTCCCGCAGCTCTGGCTTCTATGGCATTTAGTTTGAAGGGAGGGTATTCGGCTGTTTACCCCGGAGGAAATTCTTTAACAGCAGGTCTTTCTCTGGCAGAAGCGGCTTTTCTTAGCGGGGAATCCGAAGAACTAATTTTTGTTTATGCTGATGAAGTAATTCCAGAAGAATATAAAGATATCTTTCCCGGAACCTGTTATCCATTACCTTTAGCTTTTGGTTTTGTGCTGACCAGAAAGCCTAGTGACCTTTCGGTCACAAGTTCTTCCTCTATTCAGTTTTCGGCTTTGAAGGAAGGAATTAACACCCCGGAAGATTTTCTTAAACGCCTAATACTTTCTAAACTAAGCTAATTGCCGTTTTAAAAAATCGATCATCATCTGCCATGCTTCTTTGGCATCCGGTCTTTGGCTTAACGTAAAACCATGCGGGGAAGATTCAAAACGTTTATGAGTTACATCGATATTTGCGTCTTTTAACATATCCCTGAAAGTTTCAGCTTCTGAACACAAGAGATCCTTGCCAGCAGTTATTATTAATGTTGGCGGGAAACCTTTTAGCTGCTCCTTGGAAGCATAAACCGGTGAAATTAACGGGTTTTTAGTTTCTTCCCTGTTGAAGCAATAGCAAGCATTAAATAACCTGCCCATTTTAGCAAACATTCCTTTGCCGTTAGGTTTTGCAAATGGATCGGTATAAACATCAAGGGGCGGGTAATCAAGAATTAAACCTTTGATATTGAGTTCGCGGGTTTGTGCATTTTTTAAACCAATAGCTGCGCTGAAATTTCCTCCCGCGCTGTGACCGCCAACAGCTATCTTTTGCGGATTAATCCCAAACTCCTGCGGGTTATTTTGGGCATACTTTACCACTGCATAACATTCGTTTACTCCCTTGGGAAAAGGCGCTTCTGGTGCAAGACTATAATCAACGTTAATTATTTTTACATTTGCATTAAGTGCAACATTCATCATATATGGATCATCCATTTCTGGGCTTCCAAGGATAAAACCGCCGCCATGAATATTAACAAAAAGAGGAAGCTTTGATTCATTCTCCAGATTATAGGCAAGCACTCTGACCTTTCCTTCGTCTGTATTTAAAAAAAGCTCTTTCCCTGCCGATTTACGGTTTTTCTTAGAAAATAATTTCATCATCTTTCTAATTTTGGCTGCTTTTTTTAAGCATTCCTCTTGGGTATAGATTTTTTCTTTTGGTTTCTTAGACATAATTTGGTCTCCTTTTTTTCTTATAATATATTTAATATATTATTTAAATAATTTCAAGATTTCTTCAGCGCTTAATTTGCGGTAAGAAGGCTCATTGCTTTTTAAATCAACCTCAAAGAACTCTTCATCATAAAACGAAAGTTTTGAGTTTGTATCCGGATTACAATGCAGATATTGTATTTCATTTAGATTTAAACCTTTGTTTTGGCAGATTTGTTCTGCAAGACTTTTACCTGCGGCTGTGACCGAAGTTCCCGGATTGTCCTGGTACAGCTCTGTTACAATAACTACAGGTTTTTCATGTAAAAGAATTTTTAATCCGCAGCGAGAAGACATATCCCACTGTCCTTTAAAATCAAAAATTTCGTCGTAGTATTTTTCCGGTACACGCATAATTATTCCTTTAATGAATACTCAGTATTCTACAAATCCTTGCCGAAAGACTTTTTTGCCAAACGCCTATTTCTTGAACGATAGGTACCATCTTCGATTTCACGTTCAGCTACAGCAGAAAGAAGATGAAACATTTTTTCTTCCTGAGATTCGTCATGATAAAATGTTTCCCATGCATATTCGTAAAGTTCCTGCAGGCGCTCAGGTTTCATATTTTTCGGAGTAAAGACTACCTGCCCCGCATTAAAATGATCCCAGTCATTATCAAAAATCCGTCCCTGCCGCATATAATCATCCCACGCCTTGGTGTGCGGAAAAGGCGTCATAACGGTGAACTCTGCAAGGTCAAGATTTATTTCGAGCAGGAAATCGACAAGCCGTTTTATATCGTCTTCGGTTTGATTATCAAGTCCAAGCAGTATCGTACCTTCTACTCCAATGCCATGATCATGATAACGTTTTACCCGTTCTTTTATAAAATCCGATGTATCAAAAATTGCCTGATATACATACCACGCGCCTGCCTGAGCGGCAAGTTCCAGAACTTGCGGATCATCTTCGATTGTATGGCTGACCCACTTTTTCTTTAACGGGATCATTTCACGGAATAAATCCATTTCCCAGTTTTTATCCTGAGCCAGCGAATTGTCAACAATAAAGAGCCGGTTATTTTCAATTCCTGATAACTCTTCTATTACTTTGTCCATAGGACGGGGACGGAAAGAACGACCTCCAAGGTAGGAAACTGCACAAGGGTAACAGCTAAAACGGCAGCCGCGGGATGCATGAAAAAGGTCAACCATTTGAACGCCTTTATGATTGTACAATTCTTTTGTATACAGATCACGCCTTGCAGGTCCTATCGATTCGATTGGCGGATGTTTTAACATAAAATTATAAACTTGTTTGAGCTCGCCTTTTTTCCAGTCGTCGATTACTTGCTTCATTCGGGTTTCTGCTTCACCCAAAAAAACGGAATCCGCATGTAACATTGTTTCTTCGGCATGAAGCATTGTTGCAATGCCTCCAAAAATAACCTGTTTGCCGCGGCGGCGGTACTCGTCAGCGATAAACCAGCCGCGCTTTACTTGAGTGGTGAGCATCATAGAAATTGCTACAAGGTCGCAGCTTTCATCAAAATTGTGCTCCTGAACATTTTCATCGATAAAGACAACATCTATTTCGGCAGGCAGGGCTGCGGCAAAAACAACAGGACCATGCGGAGGCAGATTAAATGTTGTCTGTCCCGGAAGTTTATTCCATTTGGGATAAATTAGTTTAATTTTCATTTATTGTTTCCTCCGCCGCATAACTCCCTTCGGTCGTCGAACTTAAGGAAGTTGATATAATTGCCGCTTGTGCGGCTTGTGTTTCCATAACCGTAAGTGTTCCTTCAAGAACCTTTGTACCTTCAAGAAAAACTTGTCCTTCAAAATTAAAAACCAAATCTGTACGGTCCAATTCTTTTACTTTTATAATAATTGTATTATCCGATTTTAATACAGGGAGGAAAACCTGCATTTTTGAAATACTCAGGATAAAACCTATTCGCGGCAGTTTTCCGCACTTTTCATCTTTCCCGTCTTTTTCACGGCTTCTAATTCCCGAAAAGGCTGCAATTGCCTGGGCGATACATTCAAAACAAACCCAGCTTGGAACTCCGTCTACTGCCGGATCAAAAAAAATACAGTTTTCTGTTATATCATATTCAGCTTCAAGGCTGCATTCTTCTAAATTATACCCTGTAATTCTGCTGAGGAGTAACATTTTACCCCTGTGAGGTACTATAGAAGGCAGGTCTTTTGTTTCTATCATTCTGATGCTCTACTCTCGTTGAGAGTTCTTCCAATAATTAAAATGACATTACATCCGCCAAAAGCAAAACTATTGCTCATACAGATTGAAGGTTTAACATCCCTAATTTCCAGTGGAAGTGCAGGGAACCCTTCGTCTCTTTCACCGTCCCAGCAATGTACAGGCAGCCCTTTTTTATCGTTTATTATCCTCCAGCAAATCGCAGCTTCTATCGCGCTTGCCGCGCCCAAGGTATGACCTGTAATGGGTTTGGTAGAACTTGTCGGGGGACATTTGTTAAAAACTGTAGTTAAAGCAAGCGCTTCTGCTTTATCGTTGTGCGGGGTGCCGGTACCGTGCATATTTACATAACCAATTTCTTCCGGTTTAATTCCCGCATCCAAAATTGCAGCTTTCATTGCTTTTGCAGGTCCCGCGCCGTCTTCACCGGGTGCTGTCATGTGATAAGCGTCAGCGCTTTCGCCTGCTCCCAATAGTTCAATGCCATCAACAGTTTCTGCAAAATCAAGAAGAAAAAACGCAGCCCCTTCACCCAGATTAATTCCTTTGCGGTTTTTACTGCAAGGATTGCTTAGGCTGTCCGAAACTGCTCCCAGAGAATTAAAGCCAGTAAGTACTGTGTCAGAAACTATATCAGCTCCTCCTGCGATTACCGCGGAACAAATACCTGCGTGCATTAATTCGGTTCCTTTTATAATGGCGCTTGCGCCCGAAGCGCAGGCGGTGGCGATGGTATAAACAGGACCTTTAAGCCCGAATTTATTTGCTATATATTCAGCAGGGAATGAAGCGCTTTGAAAATTAAGCTTGTAATCTTTTGGGAAAGCGCTTTTTTCAAAGAACTCTTTGTGTGCAGAAAAAGATAATTCGGATCCGTTGTCGCATGAACCAAGGCACACACCGATTTTTTCTGGGCCGTATGCGGCAATGGCTTTTTCAATTTGCGGCCGTATTTGTTCCAACGCTGCATCGATTATCTTAAAAATTCGGGTTTTTTCATCATTGACCGCCGACTCCGGCAGAGGTGCAGGCAGAGCGTTATCCGGGATTCGGCCAACAAGAGATCCTTTATACGATGTTATTCCGCCCTGATATCCTTTTAGGCAGGATTCATATAACTCACTACTGTCTTTTCCAGCACAGCAAATGAGACCGGGAGCCGAAAGAAAAATTTTCTTTTTCACTTAAAACTCCCTTCTTTAATTATTTTTTCTACTTTTTCTGTTAAAGCCGGAGGACATACAAAACAAGACTCCCCTGCCTTGATATCAAAAGCCATTTGAGTTGTCTTCCCCTTGGTGGTAAGAACACCGGTTTGTGCGTTTCTAATTTCGAATCTAAACATTAGGCGGTTTTCGTATTCTTCGAGAATTGCTTTAATTCTGGCACGATCATTGTGCCGCAGCGAAGCCAAATATTTGGCAGAAACTTCTATCACCGGAAACGCAAACCCCGATTTTTCCATCTCATAATAACCATAGCCGATTTTTTCGAGAAGAGCATTGCGGGCGATTTCAAAATAATTAATGTAATTCCCATGCCATACAACCTGCATAGGATCGAGATCAAAAAATTCGATAGTTGTTTCTGTTTCTATAAAAATATTGTACGGGCCATTTTCTTTTTTTAACATTACATTACCTCCGGCAAAACAAGAGTACCTGCGGAATACATAGTTTCATTGTTTGGAGAAATTATCTTAAAAGAAATAATTTTTTCTTTTTTTTCTAGATATAAAACAAGAGGAACATCAGGCCGAATTTTATTTATTAATTTTGTCCGTTTTATTTCTGAAAGTTTAATACTAATTCCAAAAAAACGAGAAACATATTGCATTATTATAAAAACTTGAGCTACAGCCGGAAGAACAGGGAAACCCGGAAAATGACCGTCAAAATAATCACTTGATCCAGAAATAGAGAATTCTAAAATGATAGAATTATCTGTTTTATTAATAATTTTTTCTTCTTTTATATTGTTTATATTGCTCATTCTAAAGATTCTCCTTTTATTTCCTCGCTAAAAAGCAGAATCATATCTTCTTTTCGTTTTTTTCCCTGCGTATCAACCGGCAGCTCTTTTGGGTATTGCCATCTTTTTGGGATAACAACATTTTCAAGGTACTGGGAAAGATATTCTCTCCAGAATTTATTTATTAAATTTTTCTCTAATCCTTCGAATTTTTTAATCCCTTCGTTATTAAAAACAATTACAGCAGCAAGATACTGACGGCTTCCTTCCATGGAGATCACGCAAACATCTTCGGCATAACCGGACTGCATAATTCGGTTTTCGATTTCGGTTAGGGATATTCGTTTTTCTTCGATCTTAACAACAGAATCGATTCGTCCTTTAAGCAGGAAGCGGCCGTCAGAAAGAAGCTCTATCATATCGGATGTTTTAAACCCGGACATGTCTTTGATATACGGCGAACGGACAATAAGGCAGCCGTCTTCTGCTTGACTCAATTGGACTGTATCTAAAGGAGTCCATTCAGGTCCTTTGCATGATTGTCTCCATGCAACACCGGATGTTTCGGTACTTCCATTTCCTTCTATAGGCCAGAAACCCAAGACATCATTTGTTTTTTCTGCCGTTTTATGTTCCAGAAGTCCGCCGGAACTGAATATCCACGGAGATTTTAAAGTGAAAGGTGTTTCATTTTTTACGGCGCGTTTTAGGAATGCGGGGCTGGAAACAAACATATATGAAGCGCAAGTAAGATTTTCCAGTTCGCCGGGGAAATCAATCATTTTTCTTCTAAACGGAACTCCAATTGTAAACGGCAAAAGTATTGAATACAAAAGACCGTACATATGATGATGACTTACTGTAGAACATGTTTTGCGTTTAAGAAATTCTTCGCCGCGTAAAGAAATAATACCGCTGTTATCTTTTTCAAATTCTGTAAGCCGCTGTTTTATTGCTTTTGGCTCACCTGTGCTTCCGGATGTATACATTATTATTGATGTTTCATCCGCATTGATCGCCGGCACTTCTTTAAGATCGGAATGTTTTACCGATATATCTGCGAGCACTGCAGGAATATGAATGAAGTCTTGTTCTCCGGCTGGAGTCTGATCTGTAAGAAAAGGAACGATACCATCAGCTGAACCGCGTATTTCTGCGATGTAACCCTGGCTGATATTTGCGCTTAATAGTATTTCTTTTTTACATTGAAGCAAAGCAGTAAAAGCTATCAAAAAATACCAGCAGTCTTCGCTGTAAAGCAGCCAGCGTTTTTTTTCTAATCCTTTTTGATTAATGTACTTTCTCAATTTGGCAGTTTCTTTAATAAAGTCTTTCCATGTTTTATAATGCTTTTCACCCCAAGCGCCTTTATAACACAGGATCAACCAAGGATTGCGGGAATTTTTTTTGAACGCCGAAAGCGGAACAGCTAAATGCGTTTTTTTCTGTATTATTTTTCTTATAATGTACTCGATCGCAAAGATCAAACCCATTAGTACAAAAACTATACCGCCGTTATAAATAGTCCATAAAGTATCGGAACCGAAAAAAACGGTATAAGCCGCAAAACTTCCGTTTAATATAAAGAAACAGCACCAAACAATTGTTACTTTGCGGCAATATTCGGCGATTTTTTTATTCCACGGGGAACTAGGAATAGATTTATCCATAAGAACTGCAAAACGGAAAATTATCGATGTAGGCATAAAAAGGGTAATACCAAATATAAACAGAAACATTAGATTCATTAAAATTGGGTAAAGTTTTAAAATAGAACCGGATTCGCTGAACAGGCAAAAAATCCCAAATGCAAAAAGGGGAGTTGTAAGCCAAAAAAACGGCGTTTTTATCGGGAAATTTCCGGCAGCGGCTTTAAAAATACCGGTCAACCGAAAAGCCATTAGAGATTAATCCTGCTCATGATGTTCCTCCGGCGGCTTTAATATATGAGGCAAGGGCATCCACAGACGCAAAATGTTTTTTATTGTCTGCATTTTCCGCCGAGAGTTTTACCCCGAATTTCTTTTTAATCGCAACTCCAAGTTCCAGCGCGTCTATGGAATCAAGACCAAGACCTTCTCTGAACAAAGGTTCGGAATCAACGATATCTTCGGCTTTAACGCCGTCAAGTTCGAGGGAGTTTATAATTAGTTCTTTAATTTGTAGTTTTAGATCATCCATAATCAGATTATAGTATAAAAAGACTTTTTATGTCAATATCCTGCATTGCCTAATTCTGGAGCCGGTACAGAGTTTTCTATATCCATTCTGTTATTTCTTTCTTTGACACTCCCCATTCAATGCCTATCTCCCATGATTTAATTTTGCAATAACGGCAAAATGGTACGGGTTTGCTTAAAAACTCGTAAATTTCCCCTATGTTTTTTGCTTTGTAAATATCGATACTATCATCATCTGTTGCTTCCAGTGCTGTACTTACAACGAGCCCAGAATGGGCAAAGTTTCCGGTACGGGAACTTACGGTTACTGTTTCTGTGTTCTTGCAGAAATAATTATTGAACCTATCGGCAACCAACGGCAGACAGCATGTAGAAAGCCTGCCGTTTTTTAGAAAAATACATTTATTTATAGTTATGCATAATTTGCTGTTTTCCTTTATGCACTGCTTGCCGTTTAAATCAAAAGGCAGTTTACACCAGCTGTTTTTACTCATAAATATCGAACGTATTTTTAATGTAACACTATATTTTTTTGCAAGTTCTTTTATTCGTTTAACGTTCAATTTTATTGGATAACTTGAAACGATTATTCGTATATTGTTTTTCCTGCATGATTCCCAGAAAAATGCGTTCATTTTTTCCAGCAAAATACCGTTTGTTACAATGTTAACAGGTCCATCAAAATATTTTCTTGCTATTATTAAAAGCGTTGAAATTTCCGGATGCAGTAACGGCTCTCCTCCCATTATATCAATATTTTCGTTATTTCTTCCGGCAAGCTGCGAAATCCTGGCAAAGTCTTTTTCAAAGACTTCTGTTTCTACAAAGTTTTGATCAGCAATAGATGAAAAATGATGACATGATTTACAGTTTAAATTGCAATGGTCTGTCACATCTGTTTCAAACCGCAAGCGTTTTCTTGGCTTTAGTCTCTGATTCGCGGTTATCCTCAAATAAAAAAAAGAAGCGCTTGTGTATAAAAACTGTCTGATTTTGACAACCCGCCCTTTTTTTTGTTCCATATACTCAATAATAGCGTTTCTCTTTGTTTTTGTCATTAGAAAACTCATATAAAACCCATAGAAAACTTGATAGACCGTATTGACCAAAAGTAATAAAGTAAAATATAATATCTTAAATAGGAATTTTACGGTACACTACTTACATGATTGAAAAAACAATACACTATATTTGGCTTGGGAAAAAAGAAATTCCTGAGAAATTTCAGGGTTTTATACGCAGCTGGAAAGAGCTTCATCCTGATTGGGAAATAATAAAATGGAACGAAGAAAATTTTGATTGCGAGAGTTATTCTTGGGTTAAAGCCGCAATTGAAAAGGAAAATTGGGCGCTTGCCGCCGATTTTATTCGAAGTTATGTTCTTTTAAACTACGGCGGTGTTTATCTTGATACCGACATCGAACTTTTTAAACCATTTAATGATCTAATAACCGAAAATGACTTTTTTATTGGATATGAAGCTGAGTTTTGGTTTGGCAGCGCTGTTTTGGGCGCGAAAAAAGGGCATAGATTAATCCGGGAAGTGCACGAAAGGTATCTTACACCTTGTAAAAAGGTTACTATAGGTTCAAATATGCTGACCGTTTTTAATTTCAGCGCTTCAACTAAGAGACTTTATAACCCTAAATTAAACGGAAAAACCAAAAAATTAGAAGACAATGTACTGCTTCTTTCTTCGGAATATTTTTATCCCAAAAACTACATTACCCACAGAATAAAAATAACCGAAAACACAATGGCGATACACCACCTTTCTTCGACATGGCACCCTCTCGGCAAGCAGATAGGAAGAAGAATTGCAAAAGCTATTTGGATCGTTCTCGGAAAACGCTTATTTAGCTGCTTTGAAAGAATTGCAAGGGTATACATGTTTTGGCAGCTTGATAGCGAATACAAAAAGAATCATCGGAAATAATCAACAACGTGAATATATTATTAACAAGTACAATAGATAATCCTTGGATCATTGCCGGTATTTATGCAGCCATTTTTTTATTGGCTGTCAGTATATTTTTATTCCTGCTTTTAGTTCTATTTATTTTTTTTAACACCACATACCGTAACCCTTTTAAAAAAAGAGTCAGGGAGTGTACCCAAAAAAAAGATGAACTGCAAATGTCTATGTTCTCCGAAGGAGTTGCTTGGGCACAAAATTTTAAAGAAAAAAATGAGCAGCTTCATATAGTAAGCGAAGGTCTTAATTTATACGGTGAATATATTAATTTTGGATTTGACAAATGCGCAATAATTTTGCAGGGAAGATCTGAGTCATTGCTCTATTCCTATTATTTTGCCGATGTTTATGCAAAAAACGGATACAATATTTTGGTTGTCGATGTTCGCTCTCATGGTCTTAGTGACGGAAAATATCAAACGGGCGGTTTAAAGGAAAGTGACGATTTAATTTTATGGATCAAATTAATAAACGAAAAATATAATATAACTGATTTTACAGTTCACGGCATTTGCATTGGCGCTGCAACGGCGGTTTATGCATATAAGAAACTTAAAAACGAAGCTCCTCATGGAGCAGGCAACAGTTTCTTAAAAAGGATAGTGACTGACGGATTATTTAAAAATTATTACGAGTTTTTTAAAGCCCACGCCAAAGTTCTTAAAGCGCCCATGCTCCCTGTTATTTATGCTGCTACTAAGGCAGCTTTTTTCCTTATATTTATACTTGCTAGGGTTAGGCCTTTTAAAGAAAATCCTATAAAATATATGAAAGATATTGATATTCCAATTTTGTTTATCTGCGGTGTTATGGATAAATTTTCTACAAAACCAGACAGCGAAGAATTGTTTAAAGCGTGTGTTTCGGAGTTTAAAGAGATATGCTTTTTTCCAAAAGGCAGACATTCATATGTAAGGGCTTCACAGAAAGCTGAATACGATGAGTTGATTGCTAAATTTTTACAAAAACATAAATAAGGAAACTTCTAAAAACTTCAGTTTTTTAGAGGTTCCCATAGTTTGTAATTTGCTTGACGAATATTACAGTCCGGTATAATATTAAAAGTATGCCTGATAATTCAAATTTAATTGACTGGTCTAATACATTCATGTGCGGAATAAAACTAATAGACGATCAGCACAAAGGACTAGTTGATCTCGTAAACGATATGTTTAATCACGTAACAGAAGATGAAGAACAGGAACGAAAATATCTTAATAAAGTTATAGACGAAGCTGTGAGTTACATCAAGATTCATTTTGCAACAGAAGAAAAAATAATGGATGCTACAAAATATCAGGGCTATATCGAACATAAAAACGAACACAAAAAATTCATTTTAACCGTTCTTGAACATGTAGAAAAATTTAACTCCGGAACTCGGATACCTCTAATGTCTTTTTCAAAGTTTCTTAAAGATTGGGTTCTGTCTCATATAGCGGTAGTGGATAAGCAGTATTTTGTGTATTTTAGAGAAAAGGCTTCACAAAAAGCAGACGGAACCTTAAGTATCAATTTGGCAGACGGCGAAGAAATCCTTTATTCAAGCGCGGCTCCCGGCGGAATATAATTACAGTAAGTGTCTACTTTACCCTTTCCTTTAAATTTGATATACTTACTAAATGAGCAAAGAAAACGACTACTCTGCGCAAAATATCACCGTTTTAAAAGGCTTAGAAGCTGTCCGCATGCGCCCCGGTATGTATATCGGGACAACAGGTATAGACGGGCTTCATCACCTTGTTTTTGAAGTTGTAGACAACTCTGTAGACGAAGCAATGCAGGGTTTTTGTACCAATATTCTGGTTGTTCTGGAAAGCAATGATATAGTCAGGGTCGAAGATAACGGCCGCGGCATTCCGATAGATATTCACCCGACAGAAAAAGTCAGCGCTCTCGAACTTGTTATGACAAAGCTGCATGCCGGCGGAAAGTTTGATAAAAAGTCGTACAAGGTTTCCGGCGGGCTTCATGGTGTCGGCGTTTCTGTTGTAAACGCGCTTTCTGAGTGGTGCGAAGCTTATGTTCATATCGACGGAAAGGTTTACAATCAGCGTTATAAAATCGGTATCGCCGAAGGACCCGCAAAAGAGATTCAACCCGTCGGGCTGCCGTATTCATATTCGCCCGGCCGGCAGGGAACTGTAATCCGCTGGAAGGCGGACTCTTCGGTTTTTGAAACTACGACTCATAGTTATGACGCTCTTTCTAACCGCCTGCGTGAGCTTGCGTTCCTTAACAAGGGATTAAAAATAACTATCCGTGATGAGCGCCTAACATCGCCGAAAGTTCATGAGTTTATGTTTGAAGGCGGCGTAAAAAGTTTTGTCGAATATTTAAACGAAAACAAAACTGTGCTTCATAAAGAAGTTGTCTATATCGATGGAAATCGCGAAGACGGAACAGGCGGAAATGTCGAAGTCGAAGTTGCTCTTCAATATAACGACGGCTTTAACGAAATAATGTTCTCATTTGTAAACGACATTAACACGCGCGAAGGCGGAACACATCTTGTTGGTTTTAAGTCTGCGCTTACCCGCACGTTAAACGAGTTTTTAAAGAAATCTAAACACTCCAAAAAACTTGATGAGTCTCTCTCCGGAGACGATGTCCGCGAAGGACTTACGGCAGTACTTTCTGTAAAAGTGCCCAATCCTCAGTTTGAAGGTCAGACAAAAGGTAAACTTGGCAACTCCGAAGTAAAAGGAATAGTAGAGTCTCTTGTTAACGAACAGCTGGAACTCTTTTTTGACAAACACCCTGATGTAATTAATAATATACTCGAAAAATCTGTGTTAGCTGCAAAAGCGAGAATTGCCGCCCGTCAGGCGCGTGACGCTACCCGCCGCAAGAACGCGATGGACAGCGCAGGGCTTCCCGGAAAACTCGCAGATTGCTCAGAAAAAGATCCTGCAAAGTGCGAATTGTTTATTGTAGAAGGTGACTCTGCAGGCGGCTCTGCCAAAGGCGGGCGTGACAGGCGCACTCAGGCAATTTTGCCGCTGTGGGGTAAGATGTTAAATGTTGAAAAACAGCGAATCGAAAAAGTTATAACAAACGAAAAACTTCAGCCTATAATCGCGAGTATCGGAGCCGGCTGCGGCAACAATTTTGATGTTTCTAAAATTCGCTACCATAAGATTATTATAATGGCGGATGCCGATGTTGACGGTTCTCATATTCGCACGCTTCTTTTGACTTTCTTTTACCGTTACATGACGCCTCTTGTTGAACAAGGACATATTTATATTGCAATGCCGCCGCTTTATAAAGTCAGCTATGACAGAAAGTCATTTTATGCTTATAATGACGAAGAAAAAGATCGCATACTTTCTGAGTCCGGAAAAAACGCAGAAAAAGTTTCTGTTCAGCGTTACAAAGGGTTAGGCGAAATGAACCCGGATCAGTTATGCGATACCACAATGGATCCCAACAAACGTAATATTATCAAGGTACATCTTGACGACACAGTAGAAGCTGAGCGAATTTTTACAACATTGATGGGAGAGGTTGTCCAGCCGCGCCGTGAGTTTATCGAAGAAAACGCGCTTCTGGTGCAAAATTTGGACGTATAGTCCATGACGTTTAGTCCATAGAGATTTAATCAATGGGAGTGTAAAAGAATGAATAAGAATAAAATTTTTATTATTAGCGTTTTAGTTTTGGCAGTGGTCATTGCTGTTGTTTTGTTAGTACACTCTTTTTCTGATCATGATCACGATGAAATATTCAGTGCGGGCGGGCAGACAGTCCGCCTATCCGATGACGGAACATTCTCTGCAAGGCTCGCTCACGGTGTACGCAAGGAAGGAACATATATCAAAACGCCCGACGATACCAGAACAATTGTTGCATTCAGCGTAAACGGCAGAACAGAGATAGGTCTAATCGAAAACGACAGGCTTCATCTGCCCCATGAATGGGACGACGGTCATGGTCACGGGAACATTCTGCCTAAAGCGGATTTATCACCTTCCCGCGACCGCCACAATGGTCACAGCCATTAATTAGTGTATTTTATTTTACTCATCGCGCGCTTTTAGATTTCGACGTTTCGACAGTCTCAATTACCAATATATCCCAAACGCTGAATTTGCTGTGCGCTGATCTTGTCAAAGCGTCAAAGCGTGACGTTTGTCATTGACATTAAAAAACAAACATACTTGACAACCGTTAAGCATATCTGATATAATTATAAGCAACATCAATCTATCAAGGTAGTCACAAATTGTGACCACCTTGGAAAAGAGGGCAATATGGAAAATGATTTGATACCGATTCAAAAAATGATATATGAAATTCGCGGAAAAAAGGTAATGCTAGACAGTGATTTAGCGAATCTTTATGAAGTAACAACATATCGTTTAAATGAAGCAGTAAAACGCAACATGAAACGATTTCCGGAAGATTTTATGTTTCAATTAACAAAAGATGAATTTAATGAGGTAATCGCAAATTGCGATCACCTCAAAAACTTGAAATTTAGACCGACTTTACCATACGTTTTCACAGAACAAGGGGTAGCAATGCTGGCAGCAGTTTTAAACAGCCAAAAAGCAATAGACGTTAATATTCAAATAATGAGAGCTTTCATCAAATTACGTAATTATTTTTTCTCCAACGAAGTATTAAACGAACAAATTATTGAGTTAAGAAAACTCTTAATGCTTCATGTTGAGAATACTGATATCAAATTATCTGAACAAGACAAGACAATAAAACAAATATTATATGCCTTAAATAGTTTGATAGAACAACCTCCAAAAACTAAAAAAATAGGTTTTTCAAAAGACTAACCCTACAAGTATTACTCATCCCTCGCTTTCAATCCCTCTACAATGTCCAGCTTTTTAATGTGCTTTGATGTAACAAGCGCCATTACAGCTGTTACGCCAATGACAGATAACGCCGAAAAAATATAGCTCTGCGGATAAATAATAGAAGCGATTACAAAATTACCGCTGGAAAACTCGCCTTTTATACTTTCTAATAAAATGTTTCCAAAAATAAAGCCAAGCGGAATAGCAAAAATTAGCTGCATAATTGTTTCCTTAGCATGCGCAAGCATAATGCTCTTGTGCGGATAACCCATTACACCCATGAACATATACTCGTATTCTCTTGCAGATAGATTGATTAGCCCCACCGAGTACAGTACTGTAAAACCAAGCACGACAGAACAAGCGATCATAAACCAGATGAGGACAGCCATGCTCTCCATAATAGAATCGAAACTGGTTCTGTCGTCATCTATCGTTGTAAAATCGATGTTGTTTTCTTTTAGATACTGACTGAGTGCGGCGAGGTCATCGCTTCTGCCAAAAATTGTATTATAAATTGGCGGTAACACGTCTGTTATCGAATTGATGTAATCAAAACTAGTGTAGAGCATAAGACCTAGGTATTGCGGAACTACTGCTGAGACAACTGCGGTAAAACCTTCTATGTTAAGCTTGTCTCCTGTTTTTACGCGCCATTCGTTTGCAAAATACTCTGGTACGACAATGCCGTTTTGCAAAGCTTCGATTGGAAGATTAACCTTGTCAAAGTTTGACTCTGTAATAGCAATGATGTAATTGCCAAAATGATTTTGGCTTTCTTGCGGAGTTGAGGTCACTGAGCCTGTCGAAGCGACTTCTACAGGCATCATAAGCGCTTTTTTGCTTTCGGTAATTTGCGAAAGAGCCGGATGATCTATTTGAAGCGGAATAGGATCAAAGCTTACGATTAAATCGTAATTTGCAAACTCGTTAAAGTACTTGTTTTGCGTATTGCCGATTGAGTCATAAAAACCCAAAGAAAAAGCGAGCAGTGCGCAAGAACCGCACATGCCAAGTACGACCGCAAAAAAGCGGCCTTTATTGCGCAGAGTATTTTTTAGCGCATAACGGGAATTGAATGAAAACCGTTTCCATAAAAAGGTTATTCTCTCTATTAATACACGCCTGCCGCCTTTGGGAAGCCTTGGGCGCATAGCGTTTGCAGGTAATAACGGTAATATTGGAAGCAAAGATAAAACTCCAGAAATTACGCATAATAAAACAGAAACAAGCACTGCAAACAGCCAAAGGTTTGGGTAAACAACAAAACCGAGAGTAGGTACTTCGAACATCGATGAAAAAATCCCAATGATAGTATCGGTAATTATTACCGCTGCGGCACAGCCTAGGAGTGCGCCCACAATAGCCGCAACGCAAAACTGCGATAAGTAAATACCGATGATTTTTATATCAGAAACGCCAAGCGCTTTCATCGTGCCGATTTGTTTTCTGTCTTTTTGAATAGTTCTGGAAAGCATAACATAAATTACAACTGCGATTAGAACTGCAAAAACAAACGGGAAAATGTAGGCAAACGAACGTATTTCATCCAGGTCATTTTGGTACAGGTAATGGTTTCTTTGATCTGCTTGCAGTTCTGTTTTAAAAGCGCCGATTGCTTGCGAAGCAACAGAAGCAGAAAAGTTGTTATCTGTTAGCGCGACAATTTCGTTGAATGTGGCTGCTTCATTGTTGCCGTTCGCTGGCATCACAAACACAACTGCAAAACGGTCTGGCTGTGCCATCATTGTGCGTTCGTTTTGTACCATATAAATATATTCCGGCGAAGCGGCAAGCCCTGTTACAACCAGAATTTTGTCTCCAAGATGAAGACTGTCTCCGACGGAAATTCCAAAAGCTTTGGCATTGCGTCTTAATAAAAGACATTCATTTTCGTTTGTTGGCATTCTGCCTTCGTAAATATATGGAGCATTAATGTCTGTTAAAGTTATCGCGCGGATTATACATTCATTCTCTGTGAGAATGCCACAGAGG
>Ga0123356_10000033_pt1 | contig 152581 bp, 125 predicted proteins | sample TergutEmb28metaG_2_FD_92546 | JGI IMG/M metagenome (GOLD analysis project Ga0123356, IMG submission 92546) | Embiratermes neotenicus P3 segment gut microbial communities from Petit-Saut dam, French Guiana - Emb289 P3 | ecosystem: Host-associated > Arthropoda: Insects > Digestive system > Gut ... | reverse complement strand
TGAAGATGCTGTATATAAAGCAATTCCGATTTCCCGCCCATTTTCATGATCCATTTCAATTATTCTTACTAAAATATAGTCGTTAGGATACATTTCAACAATTCGTATAAATCCCATCTCTACGGCATTATTAATCTTCGACATATAAGATACACCTGCCTTTCTTAGTATACTTCATTATATACCAGTCTATAAGGAAAGTAAACGAAAACAAACACCCCGCACTCTCTACATCAATCACCTACGTAGGAACGTAAGCTTTCAAGAAGTGTAGGGTATTCATTTTAAATTATATTACATCAAACAATCTCACATGTAAATGTCTTTAAATAATATTTTGTGATTTTTCCTTGATTAATTTTATTTATCAATAGTAGCTGAAACCGATGCCTGTTTGTTAATTCTGTGTTGCGTTTCCTGTCGATTTTTCTTCTATTTCTCTTCTTTGTGTAAAAATTATGACTTATGAGTTATTTTTGATAATGGATTTTGCTTTTTCTTTTATGTTTTCACGTAAGGATGGCGGGTGAAGGACTTCTATGTATTCGCCGTAGGATAGTATGGTTCTGTATAGCCATTCGTCTTCGGGCATTGTGATTATGATTTTGTAATTGCCGTCCGGAAGTTTTGTTGCGTGGCGGTCACTCCATTCATCTAGCACACGGTGAGCCATTTTTTTATTTATTTTCAGTATTATTTCGACGACTTGAGATTCTGTTTTTTCAGACTCCGGTTCGGGTGGTGCTTCAAGAAGATTACGAGGTTCGAATTTTTCATTTGTCAGTTGCAGTTCCCGTATGCGTGTCAGTTTAAAAAGCCTTACATTCTGCCGTTTAAGGCAGAATCCTTTTATATACCAATATTTTGACTTAAACCATAATTGCACCGGTTCTATGCGCCGATGTGTCATTTCGCCTGCGGCACTGTAATATTCAAACTCAATTATCCGGTGTTCGAGTATTGCGGTCTTTAAGTCATAAAATATTTTTGCATTGGAGTAACTCCAATCAGAAAAATCGACCTCCAGCCATTTTGTAACCGATTTACTGAACACAGCAGATAATTTCTGCAGAGCGTGATCCGAATCAACGGTACCCATATTCGTTAAACCTTGAAGAGCGGAGAGGATTTCATTTTGTTCATTGTCGCTTAGAATAGACTTGCTTAATACAAACTCGGGGAGCAGACTGATACCGCCGCCTTTACCTTTTTCTGTATACACCGGTATCCCCGCAATACTGAGTGTATCGATATCCCGATATATGGTACGCTGAGATACCGAAAAACGCTCCGCCAGCTGCTTTGCTGTAGTTGTCTTTTGATTTAGTAAAATATATACAATTTCCAGTATTCTGTTTATCTGCATAGTTTCACCGCCATGTTATTAGTAGAAATGATTATAGCACAATAATATGACAAGGGTATGTCATATTATTGCAGAAAATTTGAGTATTTTATGCTCTATTGCTCGATTTATTAATTAAACCTCATTATCATTATCGCAGGTAACGCTTCTTCTGAGCATGTCATATTGCTTTACGGGTATGTCGACTTTTAGTTGGATTTTTTGCTTTGGGTGCGGGGCGGATGAAATACCGGTTCCCTTTTCGTCAAGCATGATTTTAATTTCCTGTGAGTAAATTTCGCCTGATGCCCTGATGATATCGATTTGCTCACCGATATCAAATTTATTACGTTGTTCTATTACACAAAACCCGGTACTTTCATCCTAACTGTTGACTATTGCAAGATAGTCCTGAATCCTGACTTGCTCGGAGTCATTATAAGCGTGGTCATCACCTGTAATTTTGCCGTAGTAAAAACCTGTTGTATATTCCCTATGACTCATTTTAGAAAGTTCGCTTTGATAATACGGTATTTTACTGCTGTAAAGCCCTGGGTCGGTGAAATAATCATCTATTGCTTCACGATATATTTTTGTGACGATACCGACATAGTATGAAGACTTCATGCGGCCCTCTATTTTATAACTGTCAATACCTGCATTAACAAGGTCCGGGATGCGGGTAATCATGTTTAAATCCTTGGAGCTGAAGATATATGCGCCATGCTCATCCTCATATACCGGGATAGCATCGCCCGACTTTTCTTCAACAAGCATATAACTCCATCTGCACGGCTGGCTGCAGTGGCCTCTGTTAGCATCCCTGTAATTCATGAAATTGCTTATAAGGCACCGCCCGGAATATGCCATACACATAGAGCCATGTACAAAAGTTTCAAGCTCTATATCCGGTACCTTCGTTTTTATTTCATTTATTTCCGTAAGACGCAACTCTCTTGCGAGAATCACACGCTGTGCTCCGAGACGCCGCCAAAAATCAACGGAGGCATAATTTGTAGTGTTAGCTTGTGTGGATATATGAATATCGGTATTTGGTGCAACTTTCTTTGCTAAATCAAAAACACCAAGGTCGGAAACTATAACTGCATCTGCTTTTAAACTTTCAAGCTCTTTAAAATACTTTTCCATTTTAGCTAAATCTTCATTGTGAGCACAGATATTAACCGTTATATAGACCTTTTTATTTAGAGAATGAGCATGCTTGATTCCTTCTTCTATCTGCTCCATTGTGAAGTTACCTGCTTTTGACCGCATACCAAAGGCTTCTCCGCCCAGGTAAACAGAGTCTGCTCCATAGGCAAAGGCAACTTTTAGCCTTTCAATATCTCCGGCTGGAGATAAAAGTTCGGGTTTTTTCATAACAACCTTTCTATTTTGACCGGCCCGCTGCTTTGCAATTCATTGTATGTGTACTCCGGCATTGGTACTCCGGTATTGCTGCTCCGGCATGTATCGCACCGGTATATGGAACTCCGGTTAAATAATTCTCGCATTTATTAATAGTAACATAAATATAATTAAAGGCAATCCGTAGTTTCAAATGAATGTTTATAAATTTCTAATTCATTACCATTCTGTATAAGTTTGCCGCTTTACTGCCCGCTTTACTGCCCGGTTTGCTTAAAAGGCTTGCTGTAACGTATGAATACTATTATAATGGGAGACAGATTGGTAAGGCAGTCACGGTGACGGATTGCTTGCCGTGAAGCAGCGGAGTAAGTAATGAAAATCAGAAACAAAATCTTTATATCAATGATTGCGCTGACCGTCGGGTGCGGTGTTGCGGTACTTATATCTTCAATGATGCTTTACAGCAGAGAACTCAATGATACTAAAATCAGCAAAATCGAAGCGGCTGTAAGGATAATGGAAAATGAGTTCGAAGAAATGCGAATTAAAGCACAGGTTGCCGCATTCGGAATGGTGACAAACCCTGATTTGATTGAGGCAATTGAAAATAATGACCGCGAAGGCATTATTTATATGGCAATGGCATTAAAAACCATGACCGAAATTGACTTTTGTAACATTGTAGACAGCAACGGTTATGTCATAACCAGAACACATGCTCCTGAAACATACGGCGACAACGTTTCTCACCAACCCCATATAATCAGGGCAATGAGCGGATACAGTGAATCGTTTATCACTCAAGGACCCGTCATCCGTCTCGGTGTTTATGCAGGTGCTCCGATACATGATGATGAAATGAATGTAATAGGTTTTCTGTCATTGGGTTTCAGGTTGGATATTCAGGAATTCGCTCACAGATTAAAGGATTTGACCGGATGTGAAATAAGCGTTTTTTCACTTGATGAACGTATTTCCACTACCCTTGTTGATGAAAACGGAACATATGCTTTAGGCGAAAAAGCTCCGCAGCACATAAGCACTACAGTGTTAAACGGCGATATATATATCGGAAATGAAAATATATGGGGTGACAATGTTCTCGCTTTTGTTTCACCGTTGCTCACAGTAGATGATGAAGTAATCGGAATGATATTTATCGGTTACTATACAATGGAAGACGACAGTAAAATATTTCTGCTCTTTGTTATCGGTATTATGACTACGATGGCTATCCTTGTATTATGTATAATTATAGCAGTAATTCTCACAAGAAATGTTGACAGACAGTTGAAAAAATCCCATGACGGGCTTCTTCAGGCACGTGATGATGCGGAGGCGGCAAACAAGAGCAAATCAATTTTCCTTGCAAACATGAGCCATGAAATCAGAACACCTATGAACAGTATAATTGGATTTTCCGAGCTTGCTCAGGATGATGATATTTCTGAAAAAACGAAGCAATACCTTGTAAGCATTGCAGATAACGGAAAGTGGCTGCTTAATATTATTAACGATATACTGGACAGTGCGAAAATTGAGTCGGATAAAATGGTTCTTGAAAATATCCCCTTCGATTTGGAAGATGTTGCTGCACAGTGCCAATCTGCGATTTTACCTAAGTTTGATGAAAAGGGTATTACACTTTTTTGCTATACCGAACCCATTGCGGGTAAAAAACTTCTTGGAGATCCTGTCCGGCTGCGTCAGATATTTATGAACCTTTTGTCAAACGCTGTTAAGTTCACAAGTGAAGGAACCGTTAAGCTCCTTGCATCCGTTAATAATATTGAAGATGATCATGCAACGGTAAGCTTTGAAGTAAGTGACAGCGGAATCGGCATGGAGCCTGAGCAGATAGCAAGAATATTCGAGCCGTTTATGCAAGCGGACGACAGTGTAACACGCAGATACGGAGGTACCGGACTCGGTCTTGCGATAACCAAGAATATAATTGAGCTTATGGGTGGTACGTTGAAAGTTGAAAGCACACCCGATACAGGCAGCAAATTCAGCTTTGATATTACATTTGGATTGGTTGATTCATCCGATGTGCCTTCTGAAAGAGTTATTCTCAACGACCTTCAAAAACCCGATTTTAACGGAGAAATTTTAGTATGTGAGGATAACGGACTTAACCGTCAGGTCATACGTGAGCATCTTGCACGGGTTGGTTTAAATGTAGTGGTTGCAATTGACGGAAAAGAAGGCGTTGATATTATCAGTAAACGGCTCGAAGCCGGTGAAGACCTGTTTGACTTGATATTTATGGATATTCATATGCCCGTGATGGACGGCCTTGAAGCCGCAAGCATAATTACAGGACTTGGAGTTAAAACCCCTATAATTGCCTTAACCGCAAACGTTATGTCAAATGATTTGGATATCTATAAAAAAAGCGGAATCCCCGATTATCTGGGTAAGCCGTTTACTTCACAGGAATTATGGAAATGTTTGATAAAATATCTTCCGGTAGTAAATGTCACAGAGATTGATCAGCAGCAGCAAGCTGAAGAAGGAGATGAATCATTAAAACAGCTTCAGCGTTATTTTGCGAAAAATAATAAGCAGACATTCAATAATATCAACCTTGCAATAAAAAACGGTGATATCAAACAGGCTCATAGGCTGACACATACACTAAAAAGTAATGCAGGTCAAATTAATGAAACACATCTTCAGAAAACAGCTGCAGGTGTAGAAGATATGCTCAGTAAGGGAGAGCAGTATATTAATGAATCGCATCTCCATGCACTGGAAACAGAGCTCAAGCTTGTTCTGGAAAAACTGTCGCAGACTGAAAACGAATCGGGAGAAGCCGAGCCGGTTAAGTTAACCGATACAAAGAGGATGCTTGAACTTATCGATGAGCTTGAACCACTGCTTAAAGCAAGAAAACCGGAGTGTATGTATATCCTTGATGATATACGCACAATACCCGGAGCAGAGAGTCTCGCAAATTATGTTGAAAATTTTGATTTCACCCATGCTGCCGATGAACTCGTTAACGTAAGGCAAAATCTTATGGAGCAAGATGAAATGTAAACCGGAACTGATATTGATTATATTAAAATATGATAGTTTTAAGCCGGACGTCTAAAGAAAGGTATGGTCATAAATATGGATGTAAAGCAATGTGATTTTTGCAGGATGCCTTTTCAAAGTTACGGCAGCAAGATATGCAAGGACTGTTTGATGCAGCTTGATTTGGATTTTTTTAAGGTAAGAGACTATCTTTATGAGCACGACAAGGCGGGCATTGAAGAGGTTGCGGATGCAACCGGTGTTGCACGCAAAGCAATTATGTATCTGTTAAAAGAAGAACGGCTTCTTGTAGGTGATGAAAACGGGTATAACGGCGGTATCTTAAAATGTGAGTCATGCAAAAAACCCATTAATACCGGGAGAATGTGTGCCGGATGCAAAAATGAGTTAATAAAAGCATTACAGCCGGACGCTCCGCTAAGTAAACCTAAGCCGCTTCCGAATGAAGATATTGAAGAAGAATCCATTAAAGGGGTCGCAAAATTACAACTTTCAGGCCGTAAAAGACGATAATCAATCTGCAGCTTAAAATTTGTAATTGTTTACATTGCTTTTCGTCATTAAGAGGAATATAATATATTATAAATTATGACGTTATTTTATTGGGGGGATTTATTGATGTCAGAAAAAGAAAACAGCATTCTTATTGTAGAAGACAGTGAGCTGAATATTGCAGTTCTAACCGATATTCTCGGGGAAAAATACGAGCTTCATGTGGCAAAAGACGGACAAACAGGTTTGGAAATTGCAAAATCAGAGTTGCCCGACTTGATTTTACTTGATATTGTTCTTCCGCGCATGGATGGTTACCAGGTTATAAAGGCACTAAGAGATGCATGGGAAACAAGAGAAATCCCTGTAGTTTTTCTCACCGCTCTTAATAATGTGGATGATGAGAAAAAAGGTTTGCTAATGGGTGCTGACGATTATATAAATAAACCCTTTGACCCGCTGATTGTTGAACTGCGTGTCGGTATTCAAATGCGGATTGTAAAGCAGCTCAAGCAAATTAAATTGCTCAGCGCAGAAATTGAGTCATGGATGAAAAATTCTGAAGGCTGATTTTATAGTTGATTTCGTAAAATTATTCACAAAAATTAGAATTTTTATACGAAAAAGCTTAAGTTTACAGGCAAATGTTCCGATAAAACGAGTAGGAGATAGTTATCAATATACTATTCACCTAAAACGGCATAAACATACAAGGATGTAGGGCGTGTCACAAGGAGGTAATTACAATGGTAAGCAATGTTAATTTTAATGCGTCGGCACACGTGCAAAATGTAAGCAGACCCGACGAAAAGCTTCGTAATGAAAGCAATCCCGTAAATGAAAATAACGTTTCCGATGAAAATGCAATAGTTGATGTTTTCACTGTTAGTTTCTGGGATCGCGGAGTACCGAAACCCGAAGCGGTTTCAGGCGAAGCAGTAAAATCTGTTGATATCACTGTAGATGACGGAGAATAATCCGGTAAATCTATATAACACTATCAAGTATCAACAGAAAAATAGATAAAAAAGAACCCGAGAGCCGTCAGGCTTCGGGTTCTTGTGTGTAAAGTTGTGCGTTTATTTCTTTTTTCAATATTAAGTTAACCGCAAGCATACAACCCATTAGAACTGCGCATATTATATAAGCAGTAGTAAAGTTCCCGTTTTGCATGTAGAAATAGTCGGCTATCACCGGTGCAACTGTTCCTGCAAGACCATATGCAAGATATACTATCCCGTAATTTACACCGTAGTTTTTAAGTCCGTACTGATCGGCTGTAAGAGCGGGAAATACCGCTAAGAACGCTCCGAAGCAAAGGCCCGCAATAATGAAACCCATTGTCACTTCTGTGACACATTGATAGAAAATAAACCCTGCCATATTAAGCATTTGTAATATTATTGCAATAAATAATGTATTTACTCTTCCGATTTTGTCGGATAAAAATCCTCCAATTATTCTTCCCAGTGCATTTACAACCGCAACCAATGAAATTAAGAAAGCGGCATTTGATACTCCTGCCTGAAGACTTGAAATTCTTGCAAGGTTTCCGATTATCATTAACCCCATTGATGCCGAGAATAAAAAGAGAATAAAAATAAGGTAAAAGCGTTTTGTTTTCAGCATTTCTCTCCAACCAAAATCAACAGATGCTAAGCTTGGGGATAAAGCTTGTTTATCTTCACCTTTACCGGGAGAAGCAGGGATATACTCCGGCTTGGGGTTTTTAATAAACTGAGCAGCTAAAACTGATATCACTGTTACGGCAATGCCTAAAATGATAAAGGTTTCCTGTATTCCGTAATTACTTCGAAGAAATGTTGTAATAAATGCGTAATGTACCGATGCGAGTCCGAAGCCGCCTAATACAAGCCCGCCGATTAATCCTTTTTTACTTGGATGAAACCATTTAAGGCATGCAGGCAGGACACTTCCGTACCCAAAGCCTATACCCAAACCTGTAATAACACCGTATCCGACTGCTGCTCCGAGCGGACTGTCTCCTGCGAGCCCTGAAATCACAAGACCGAGCCCTACCATTATACCGCCTGCAGTTGCAACGATACGGGGACCGGTTTTATCCTGAACCCTGCCCCCTATCAGAACACCCACTGCAAAAAATATTATCGCAAGAGTATAAGGCAAGCCGGCTTGTCCGCTGGTCCAGCCCCACCCTCCCCCGGGTTCGGGCTTCATAAGAGCGGCCTTAAGCAGGCTCCATACATAAAGAACCTGTATTGACAGGTTAAATAGTATTCCGGAAACCAATACGGTAACCGCTTCTCTTTTTATGCCCTGCTGCTTCACTTGGATGCTCCTTTATGCTAAACTGGTATCATCGCCCGGTTATTATATCAGTTTTTAATTCTATTTTCATCTTAAACAAATTGTGTTTTCATTTTATTAGGTTATAATCACATCAAGTTGTGAAGAGAGGTACATAATGACAGATTTTGAAAAAGCCGAAAAACTTTGTGAAAAAGCGAACGTTTCCTTTGCCGAAGCGAAGGAAGCTCTTGAAAACTCGGACGGGAACATTCTTGATGCAATGATTTATCTTGAAGGTCAAGGAAAGGCAGCAACTCCGGAAGGCGGAGGATTCTTTTCGGGTGCAGAAACGTCTTCAAAAAACGAAAATTCATCTGAAAATTACAACAATTATGGATACAGAAACGATAACAGCGGAGAAAGTTTTTCCGATATGATGAACAGATTCGGAAATTTCTGTACGAGATTATTTCATAAAGGTTTAAATAATCACCTTGAAGCATCAAAAGACGGCAGATATTTATTCTCACTTCCTGTTTTAGTTCTTGTTTTGTTATTATGTATTTCTTTTTGGATTACTCCGTTTATTTTTGTCAACACTTTGTTTTGCGGTGTCCGATATAGATTTACGGGTGATGATTTAGGCAAGGAATCGGTTAATTCGGTTATGGATAATGCAACAGAGGTAGTTGAGGATGTCAAAAGTTCATTTACCGATAATAAGAAATAGTTAAGAAAACGGTTGGTTTGAAAGGAATATACATTTTATGAGCGATATCAGGATACTTCTTGTCGAAGATGAAGAAAAGCTTGCAAGATTTATAGAGCTTGAGCTGTGCCACGAAGGATATTCGGTCACAAAAGCTTTCACAGGCAGAGATGGCTTTGATTTGGCTGCATCCGGCAAGTTTGACTTAATACTTCTTGATATTATGCTCCCGGAGCTCAACGGTATGGAGGTACTCCGCCGATTGAGGCGTACAACTGTCAAGGTACCCGTTATTATGCTTACCGCCCGTGATGAGACTATGGACAAGGTTGCGGGTCTCGATTTGGGTGCCGACGATTATATTACAAAACCGTTTGCAATTGAGGAGCTGCTCGCACGCATCCGTGCAGTTTTGCGTAAATATTCATCTGCGGAAAACACCGGAAACGATAAAAAAGTGAAAAGTGAAGCACTTTCTGCCTGCGGAGTTGTTCTTGATGCGAAAAAGCATATTGTTACCGTAAACGGCACAGAAGTCGAGTTGACAAAACGTGAGTTTGATCTTCTTCATTATATGCTGATTAACAAAGGTGTTGTTGTCACCCGTGATATGCTTATGGAAAACGTCTGGGATTATGATTTTGACGGCGGTACAAATGCCGTTGATGTTTATATAAGGTTTTTACGTACAAAAATCGATGAAACATTTGATATAAAACTGATTCATACAATTCGCGGAGTGGGGTATGTAATAAGAGATGAGTAATACCGAATCAAATAAAATTGAATACCAAGGGCAGAAAACCTCTCAACCGGCAGGAAAAATCCGTTCATCAATTACGAATAAACTTACAGGGAAGCTTTTTCTAAGACTTGTCGGGTTATTTTTATCATTTAATATACTAATATGCGTTATCGCCGGAGTTTCATTATTAATTTACATTGACAGAACAATTATAAGAGCAATTGACATGATTCCGGAACTTCAACCGGCACAGTCCGCAGATTGGGCAGCTCTTACCGGAGCCGACATCCGTATCGTTTCCGAAGCGACTATAAGCGGCAGCAGAAATGACGGCTATATAAGCCGCCTCAGCTTCGACCCCGATTATGTTTACAGAGGTTTTCAAGCATATCGGGACGGGTTTAACAATACGCTCCGCAGCATTGAGTTTATTGTCAATGTCGGATATAACGGTTTGATATATGAGGTAAAAATACAAATTGGGTTATTTATTCTTTATTTTGTATATGCAATGATTGTGCTTATTGTAATTGAGCTGCTTACATTAGGTTCTCAGGTGGTTGAAGACAGAAGAATGATACGCAAGACACTTCACCCGATCACCGATTTGGCTCAGATGGCACAAAACCTTAATGAAGCTAACCGGCAGATAGACCGTGAAAAGGTACTGTCATTACCCGGTTTTCTTGACGGTATAGATGCCGGCCGTTTAGATTTGCGCATTACCGTTGATGATTTGCAGGATGAACTCAAAAGTGTCGCAATCGCCATTAACGGTATGCTTGACAGGATAAATGAATCATATGCGGCACAAGCCCGGTTTGTTTCCGATGCGTCTCACGAGCTTAGAACGCCGATTGCAGTCATTCAGGGATATGCCAATCTTCTCGACCGCTGGGGTATGGAGGATGAGAAAACACTTAAGGAATCGGTTTCTGCAATAAAGGACGAGGCAGATAATATGAACGAGCTCGTTGAGCAGCTGTTGTTTCTTGCACGCGGTGACAGCAACAGGATTAATATGATAATTGAGCAGGTTGAGGTATCGGAGCTGATAAATGAGGTTATTACCGAGTCCCGTATTATTGATGACAGTCACGAGTTTAAGGTAACATGTGAAAGTATGACCGTTCCCGCAGACAGAGGATTATTAAAGCAGGCTCTTCGGATTTTAGTCGATAATGCAATTAAGTATACGGACAAAGGCAGAGAGATAACAGTATCGGCGAATGTCGACGGCAGCTTTGCACGTTTGTCTGTTTCCGATGAAGGTATTGGTATTAAACCGGAGGTACTGCCGTATGTATTTGACAGGTTTGTCCGTGCAGATGACTCAAGAGCACGTGCCACAGGCGGTGCAGGGCTTGGTTTGTCAATTGCAGATTGGATAGCGACACGGCACAGCGGCTATCTCGAGGTTTTGAGCCGTGAGGGTATCGGTACCAAAATCACCGTCATTCTTCCGGGCTTGGCAGATAAAAGTGATTACTCTCCGACTAATAAAACAGAATCTTTGCCTGAGTTAATCTAAACAAAATTAGTATAGAAATTTAATAAAACTTCTGGTATACTTACCTCACAGAGTCTTTTTTTGTCCGTAGGGGGAGTAAAATGAATATCGAGCTTACAGAGATGGAGTTCAGGCGTCTTCTTGATATGGCTTATATAGGAAACTGGGTGCTTAATTCCACAAGAGGTTCTGACCGTTTTATAGATTACGATAATATAGAAAGCCGTTTATTCTCACATTGTCCGGCACATGGTATGGATTCACTCGTTGAGTTCATCGACGGTATGGCACGTCCGTCGGCTGCATTTGAACAGGGTGGCATCCACGAAGCAATTGCCGATTATGAAGATTCAATGTTTTTTGAGATTCTTGCCGAGGAGCTTGCAAGACGGGATATGGATTTCGAACCGATAGGTCCCGAAAACTTCAGTGAGCTGACAAACAGGATTGATGAATACATTGCCGAATTTGAGTTAAACGGGATAGATAATATTTCGCTCGACAAATAATAGAGGTTTATCTGTTTGGATACTTTGGATATTATAAAAGCCGCTCATAATGCGGCAGCAGAATTATGTGAAAAAGCGAAGCTCAAGCCCGGTCAGACAGTCGTCGTCGGGTGTTCTTCGAGTGAGATTCTGGGAAAAGAAATAGGCACCGATTCAAATATTGAAATCGGTACAGCGGTTTTTATTGCCTTGAACAATGAACTTAAGAATCACGGGGTTCAATTGGCTGCACAATGCTGCGAGCATTTAAACAGAGCCGTTATCACCGAGCGCTCTGCTGCGGTTGGTTATAATATCGTTAATGCCGTCCCCGCTCCGAAGGCAGGCGGTGCTTTTGCTGCTGCAGCATATGAAGGGTTTTCGGACCCTGTAGCTCTTGAGTTCTTTAAAGCAGATGCCGGCATTGACATCGGCGGCACATTAATCGGAATGCACCTTAAGCATGTTGCCGTTCCCGTCCGCCTGAACGTAAAACAAGTCGGAAAAGCCACCCTAACAGCAGCCCGCACCCGCCCCCCACTCATAGGCGGCACCCGCACAGGCTATGACGAAGGGTTGATGTAGATAAAAGACAGAGGGACGGTTCTCTTGTCTTAAAGTGCTTGCCTTAAAGTGTTCTGTCTTAAAGTGTCTTAAAGTGTTCTTGACTTTCATCCGGGAAAACGCTAATATAACGAATACATAAACACGGAGAAGTACCCAAGCGGCTATAAGGGGCTCCCCTGCTAAGGGAGTAGGCGTGTAACAGCGTGCGAGGGTTCAAATCCCTCCTTCTCCGCCACATTGCTTAATCATTCGGAACAATGCTGTTGTCTTTTGTTCCGAATCGTGTTATAATAGAGCCATCTCTCTCGAGAGGAGGCTATTGTTACTATGGATAATCAATATATGACCGCTGCACAGGCGGCAAAACTGTGGGGAATTTCAGACCGCCGTGTGCGTGTTCTTTGCACGGAGGGAAAAATTATTGGTGCGTTTAAGGATGGAAAGTCATATAAAATCCCCGCATGTGCAACAAAACCTGCCGATGGACGGGAAAAGAATCCGATAGTTCGTTATCTTAAATGGGAAAACGAAATTATCGGTACAGTTGATGCCACAAACTCTGTAAATTTTATCCACCCCTATTATAACGAAGTTGTTTCAATGTACACCCGCGGTGCGAATGTCTGGACAAGTGAACAGTTTGCCGAATTTCTTTCAGAGCGTGTGGTCAGCCGTGACCGCCGTGATATTGAGCGAATTCTTTTCCGATGCGGATTGTCCCATTATGACGTTTTGCGGATTGCCGAAATTACACGGGGGATTCACCCTAAAGACCTGCTTTGGATAGCGGGTTTTGAAAATGAACAGCTCGATACGGTGATTACCGATGTATTTGATTCTGTGTTCCACCAACGCATAGATTTAGTCGGCGATAGCATCGACACTCCGGAGGGATATAATATCAAGCGTTACGGTGTCTATAACAATAAATACGGTATCTACAAACAGCGTATAAGCCCACTCGCAACAGACGTTGAGTCCGAAATCGCCGTATTTTTGTTGGCGCAGAAGTTGGGTATTCCCTGTTGCCCTGCTTTTCGAGCGGACAAGGACAGGGTTTTTTCTGCATTTATGTATGACTTTTCGACTGAGTATATAGTGCATTTTCGTCGATTGTTTGATGGTGCACGCTCCGATAACGAATACAAGAACCTTGTAGGTGTCCGCCCTCAATATAAGGACGATATTGCCCGAATGATTTTACTTGACTTTATCACCCGGCAAGATGACCGCCATCTTTCAAATATTGCAATTAAATTGACCAAAAATGGCGAATATTTCTATCCGCTTTATGATAACGGACGCAGCTTGTTTTATGAGGACACCGAAGAAATGGTACAGCGTGCTATCGCAGACCCCGCGACTCATGTTACAACTTTTGGTTATTCCGGCACTTATCTCGACTATGTGCGTGAAATCGCAAAGGAATACGGCAGTCTTGACAGTTTATTAAACTTGAATATAAGCGAATCCGATGTTTCTGCAATTCTCAAGGAAGCAAATTTTACAGGATACCGCTTGGACGGCGCACTCGTGTGGATAATGAAATCATTATCCATTGTGTCGGGTTTGTTGTGATTTATTCTCTTATGTTTTGCGGCTTTAATTTCTGTATTTTACGTAAAGACTTTTGTAAAGACTTTACTTAAAAGTATTGATTTTTTAGCAATTTAATCATATAATACTGTACCAAGATTATGTACAAATATTCCTATAATTGTTCCGAATGAGCATTTTTTCTTTTAGTGGGGGTAATATGCGTATCAGAGCAATAATAATAACTGCGATATTTCTTACTAATATTGTAATTATTTCATTTGCCGTTTTAGCAGGAAGAGCTTTTGTCAGGAGCAATGTCGATGCTGCTCAGGAGTCTGACCTGCAGCAAGCGGCTGTTATTACCGATGAGTTTATAAGCAGTGCTATCGAAGCTTTAAAGCTGAAAGTGGTAGAGGCATCTTTTGTTATAAGCGATTATGACAAGGCAGTATTCAGCGGTGCTCTGCATGAGCTGCAGTCACGTTATCCGAACTATATAGGAGCAGCTGTTATTAATGAAGATGGTGAAGTAATAGGATATGCAGGTGAAGTTCCGCCGCCATATAGTGTTATTTACGATGCAACCATAAAACGTGCTTTCCGGGGAGAAAGGGTAATATCAACCTCAATCGCAACCGAGAATAACGGGGTTGTATTTTATTTGGCAGTACCGATGCCCAGAGACGGAAATGAAATCCTTGTCGTCACTCTTCCGGGTATGTATTTTACCGGCCTTGTAGAGGATGTTGTTGTATGGAATACCGGTCATGTAATTATCGCCGATTCAGACGGATATATTATTGCAGACATAGTTGAAGAGCTGGTTCAAAACCGGGTTAATTTCATAAACGAGGCAAAAACAGATACATCACCGGAAATATTGATAAAAGCCGATACTACAATCAGTGCACTTAGAGGAGAATCAGGTGTCAGGCGCTTTTGGGCAGACGGAGCCGAGCGCTTTTGCGCATACCGGCCTGTCAGTGATTCGGATGAAGGCTGGGTCCTCGCAGTTACAGTGCCGCTGCACAGCAGCCCGTTTAGATATATTGACCGGGGCCTTGCAGTTGTGGGTATTGTAAGCTTAATAATAAGTATAATTGTTGCTTTTATTGCCTCCCATTTTGTAAAGAAACCGTATGACGAGGTAGTGTCATTAAAAGAAACAGCAGAAACCAATTCCAAATTCAAAAGTGAATTTCTCGCTAACATGAGTCATGAAATAAGAACACCAATGAATAGCATAGTCGGATTTACCGAGCTTGCAATGGATGACAAAATTTCCAAAAAAACCAAAGACTATCTTACTAACATTCAGGAAAATTCTGAATGGCTTTTGCAGATAATCAACGATATTTTAGATATTTCCAAAATTGAAGCCGGTAAAATGGTGCTGGAAAAAGTGCCGTTTGACCCGCAAGACCTGCTTAACACATGTAAAACAAGTATTATGCCCAGAGCATTAAAAAAAGGTCTTGAGCTCAGTTTTTACGCCGAACCTGTCACGGGACGAAAACCTGTCGGGGACCCGATAAGGCTTCGCCAGATTCTCATCAATCTTTTATCAAACGCAATTAAGTTCACAGATTCGGGAAGAATAAGACTCGAATGCTCAATAATTAATGAGCAGGAAAGTTCAATCACTGTATATGTTGAAGTTACTGATTCCGGTATAGGTATAACAAAAGAGCAAATAAATAAAATACTAACTCCTTTCACACAAGCGGAATCCGAAACAACGCGTAAATACGGCGGTACGGGTCTGGGACTCGCAATAACTAATAATCTATTGGGACTGATGGGCTCGAAGCTTAATGTGGAAAGCACACCGGGTTCAGGCAGTAAGTTTAGTTTTGAAATAACCTTTGATACAATTATAGCGACCGAGGAAGAAATGCACGAACAGCATATTTCTCAAGTAACGCTTGAAAAACCGTTATTTAACGGTGAGATTCTCCTTTGTGAAGACAATCCAATGAATCGTCTTGTAATCTGCGAGCATTTAAGCAAGGTAGGGTTAAAGTGCTTTGTTGCGGAAAACGGCAGGATAGGTGTTGATTTAATAAAAAGACGTATCGAAAATGGTATTAAACAGTTTGACCTGATTTTTATGGATATGCATATGCCCGAAATGGATGGTTTTGAAGCATCCGAAATAATAAATAAAATGAACCTTGGAATCCCGATAATTGCAATAACAGCAAATATTATGTCAGACGATAAAATCCTTTATGAAGAGAGTGGAATGCACGGTTTTGTAAGCAAGCCATTTACATCTCAGGAATTATGGCATTGCTTACTTAAATTTCTCAAACCTCTTTAATTATACTTCAAGCTTTAAATTATTTTGCAGCTTGGAAAACTCTTCTTTTGCAGCAGTGAAATCAAGGTCTTCTATTTTACGTATTAAGTTTTCACTATCGGGTATCCGGTATAATCTATCAATGTATTTTATACAGTCGAAATCATTGTTACTGAGCATTGGTTCCAGCTCATCAAGCATAGCGAGTGCCGAAACGGCATCCAAAGGTTCAACGGATTCATCGATGTAAGACTGCTCCTCATATAGTGGTGTAAGCTCTGAAAGAACTGCGTCAAGTTCTTTTTTCAGTTTATCCATTAATTCTTTATTAACCTGTTCATCACCATTTTTGAAGCAATTTTCTACGTCCAATGCCGCTTGCCGCAATAACTCATGATTTAATTGTGCTGCATTTGATTTCAGAGTATGAACAAGTCTGTGAGCCTTCTTTATATCCTCTGCTTCTACTGCACTTTCTACTTCAACAAATACATTGCGGTTTTTTTCAATAAACTTGTTGACAAGTTTCCTGTAAAGGTCACTATCTGCTCTGACACTTCTTACTTCATCCTCGGTTTGCCATACGATGGGTTCAAAATAATCCATCAAACAGTGCCATAATTCCTGAGATGTATATGGTTTACCCAAATAACCCTTCATACCGCTTGCTTTATATAAATCGCTGTCATAAGTCATTATATTTGCAGTCATTGCAACGATAGATATATCCGGGTCAATTTCTATTATTTTTTCGCTTGCTTCAAAACCGTCCATTACAGGCATATGAATATCCATGAAAACCAGGTCAAACTGTTTTTTACCGCTTTTTTTGCGGCTTTGTACAATCTCAACACCGACTTTTCCGTTTTCGGCAACTACTGTTTTCAAACCGACACGGGCAAGATGTTCACATACAACCTGCTGATTCATAATATTGTCTTCACAAATCAGGACCTCTCCTTCAAATGTGGGTTTTTGCAACTCTACGCTGACATACCTGAGTTCTTCATCACTTGCATCATCAATGGTTTCAAAGGTTACAATAAAGCTAAATCTGCTTCCGACACCCGGAATACTTTCTACGGTAAGCTTACTACCCATCATTTCTACGATATTTTTGGAAATTGTGAGTCCAAGACCGGTGCCGCCATATTCCCGTGTAATTTCGGAATCTGCCTGCATAAACGGTTCAAATATTTTTTCGATTTGGTCCTGTGTCATACCGATTCCCGTATCTTTTACTTCAAAGAGCATTGTGATGGAATCATCATCTGAGCTGACAACACTTGCAAACAGCTTGATTACACCTTTATGAGTAAATTTAACAGCATTTGATAATAAATTTACCAATACCTGCAGTAATCTTGTCGGATCACCCAACGGAATACGGTCGGTGGTCGGCTCAAGATATACACGAAGCTCCACATCCTTATCCATTGCTTTCGGTAAAATGGTTGCCTGACACACCGATGTTATATCATATGGGTTAAATGGTACACGCTCAAGTTCAAACTTACCTGTTTCGATTTTTGAAATATCTAGTATTACATTAATAATTTGTAAAAGAAGCTTTGAGTTGTCAGTAATTTTCTCTATATATTCCCTTGTTTTATCCGTCATGTCCAAATCCTGTGCAAGCTCCGAAAATCCCAGAATACTGTTCATCGGAGTTCTGATTTCATGGCTCATGTTTGCAAGAAATACTGTTTTTGCATGATTGCTCATTTCGGAAACTACTGCTGCTTGTTTCAAATCCCTTTGAAGGTTAATTATTTTTATCTGATGCCGGACTCTGAGTTTTGTTATGTTTGCATCAAAGGGTTTTCTTATATAATCGATTGCTCCTATGGACAATCCTGCATATTCGCTGCTGTTTTCAGTCATACCTGTAATAAATATAATAGGTATGTCTTTTGTTTTATTATCCTTTTTAAGCTCGACAAGAACATCAAATCCATTCATATAAGGCATTATTACATCAAGTAAAATAATGTCGGGCAAAACTTCATTTGCTTTTTCCAATGCAGATAATCCGTCCTTTGCCGTATATACAAGATAATCGTCATCGAGTATTTCAATAATATCTATTAAACTCTGCTTATCATCGTCTACAACCAGTACCTTATTTTTTACAGGTTCCTGCATTTATATAACTCCTTTAATATTTTATATGAGCTAAATTGTTTTCTTAAGCTTACTAAGCTCCTCGGCAGCCAGCTTGAATTCAAAATCGTCTATATTTTTGGCAAGTTCTTCCGCTCCCTTAATCGCGTACAGTTCGGGAAGCATTTTTCTGCTTGCAGTTTCGTTTACTTCAAGAATATTTTCGAGTTTATTTAATATTGCCGATATATCATCCTTGTCGATAATCGCTTCAATAAATCTTGACTCATTTTCTTTGAGCAGGGGTTCTAAGCCTTCAATTACCGACTGCAGCTCTCGTTTGAGATCTTCCATTTTTTCCTTTTCAAGCGGTTTTCTTCCTTTTGACAGCATTAACTCGACTGCTGCCGCCGCTGATTGAAGCTTCTTTTCACCGATTTGTCCGGCATTTCCTTTTAATGTATGTGCAAGTCTGTGAGCAAATATCACATCCCCTGTTTCATAAGCCTTAACAATTTCCGCATATGTTGTCTTGTTGCTTTGTGCAAAATAATAACGTCTTTGCTTTTGTTGTTTTTCGTATTCAACCGATTGTCTGTGTCTGTCAACAATAGAGTAACCTTCAATAGGCAGGTAATTACTCAAACATCCCCACAATTGCTGCGATGTAAAGGGTTTTCCGATAAAATCGTTAAATCCGTTTTCTTTATAAAGTTCAAGGTCATTTGACATTACATTTGCAGTTATTGCTATTATCGGAGATTTCACTCCCAAAGCCGCAATTTGTGATGCGGCTTCCAGACCATCCATCACCGGCATATGAATATCCATAAAAATGATATCAAACGGTTTTTCTCCTCTGTGAGCACGTGCTGTTACAATTTCGACACCTTCTTGTCCGTTATCGGCAACGACAGCATTAATCCCGACCATAGTAAGATGGTCATGTATAACTCTTTGATTTAAGTTACTGTCCTCACATATCAAAGCATCTCCTGCAAATTTCGGTATTTCAATATCGCTGAATATTTTTTTCGGTGTCTGCACTGTAATATCGTCATCATCGATTGTATCGAATGTAAGTTCAAACCCGAACCTGCTTCCTACACCAAGTGCACTTTCAACCTCGAGTGTACCACCCATCAGTTCAATAATATTTTTTGTTATTGCAAGCCCTAGCCCCGTACCGCCGAATCTGCGTGTCACACTGCCGTCTGCTTGCATAAATGGTTCAAAGATGCGTGAGACTTGCTCTTTTTTCATTCCGATTCCGCTATCTCTGACTTCAAAATAAATTGTTATTTTATTCTCTTCCGTTTTTACTATTGTTGCCAGAAGTTTTATTACCCCGACATTTGTGAACTTAACGGCATTTGAAAGAATATTCATTATTACCTGACGAAGCCTTATAGGGTCTCCAACCAGTTTTTTTCCGAGAGACGGTTCTGCATAACAATACAGAATTATACCCTTTTCTTCTGTTTTCGGCATTATTGAAAATTGACAATATGCGAACATTTCCGTTAAATCAAACGGAATATTCTCAAGTTCAATTTTGCCGGACTCGATTTTTGATATATCGAGGATGTCGTTGATAATTTTGAGCAGCCAATCTGCACTTTCCAGTATTTCACTTAAATAACCTGCTGTTCTCGGAGAATTATAGTCATATTGCGCAAGCTCTGCAAAACCGATTATACTGTTCATCGGTGTTCTTATTTCGTGACTCATGTTGGCAAGAAATTCACTCTTGGCACGGTTTGCAGCGTCGGTTTTCGTTAGTTCCTTGTCATAAACCCTATGTTGAAAAAGAATTATCGAACATATAAATATACTGACAACTAAAATAGTTTGCACAGCATCCGTATATTTGATTGATTCCAAATATTCATATGAGCCGCCAAGATTTGCTATATAATCAGGGTACAACGAATTTATGTAATAACATAAACACACGACCAGAACATATAATATTGAAAAGATAACAGATATCCGGCCCTTTAAATGAAGGAATATTATCGCAAATCCCAGAATGAAATATGCTTCAGCAGATGCGCTTACACCTCCCAATGCAAAAAATATCATCGGCAGGAAAATAAAGCATACGGTAATGAGCGTAATCATTGTTCCAATGTAATAAATATGAAAAGCGTGATATATAAACATTGCAAGAGTAATAAAGAATATTATTCCCAATAACGCAAAAAATAACACAGGCTCGGCACCCATGATTACCCGTGTTACAAACCCGAACAGCAGACATAAAACAGCCGCAAAATAAGCAGAATTCAGTCTTCTTGCCTCTATAGACAGATTCTCACCTTTAAAAATGCCTTTTAGTGCCTTTTTAATTATTCCCATGATAATATTTAATCCTCCGTAATAATGACCAAATAACGGACGTTATTATTGCAAAATAAAGTACAAACGACTCTCCTATTCTACCCTAAAAAACGTCACAAATCAAGAGAAATAAACAATTTATTCACAATTTTCAGCAATGAATATATATTACAAACACCGGTATTTTTATGCACCGGAAATATCCATTTATGTTAATTATTCCGCCGTACGCAGTTTGCATGTGAAAATGAATTTTGCACCTTCGTCGATATCGGACTCAACCCAAATATCTCCGTTCATAAGATTAATAATATTCTTTGACAATGCAAGACCGACTCCTATACCGCCGTGTTTTCTTGAACTGCCTCCGTCTGCCTGTTGGAAAATGTTAAACAGTTCCTTTTGCTGCTGTTTTGGAATACCGACACCGTTATCGCTTACCTCCACCTGAACAACACTTTCATTACCATCACCTGTAACCTCAAAAACCTCAACAGTAATTTCACCCTTTTCCGGAGTGTATTTAATTGCGTTTGAGAGCAGGCAGTTTAATACCTGAGTAAGACGTTTTTCATCTCCGATAAATAACTTTGGCAGGGATTGCTCAATAGATGATATAACCTTCTGGTGCTTCATATCAGAATAACGAAGAGATTCATTTATCACATTATCCAGCATTTCCTTAAAGGAAAATTCCGAAACATCAAGTTTAATAACACCATGCTCCATTCCCGAGATATCAAGTACATCGTTTATAAGCTCAAGTAAATGTTTTGAGGCTTTCTCAAGTTCTTCAAGGTATGTTCCGGATTTTTCCGGACGCTTTTTCGCAAGGCTAAGCATCCCCATGATTGCATTCATCGGCGTACGCATCTCGTGGCTCATTCTTGAAAGAAATTCACTTTTTGCCCGGTTTGAATATTCTGCCTGCTCTTTTGCGGCAACAAGCTCGGCCTGAAGCTTCAAAACAACGTTTAAATTGCTTTCGAGTGCATTGCGTTCAATAATCCGTACTTGATTTCTGAGTCTCATTTTAACAATGGGTGCATGAAGCGGTTTAGTTATATAATCTGCCGCTCCAAGTGTTAATGCTTTTTCCTCAGCGTAAATTTCGTCGACACCCGTTATGAATATAACCGGGATGTTCTCTGTTTCTTTCGTATTTTTCAAAACACTCAGAACATCATATCCGTCCAACTCGGGCATTATGATATCAAGAAGAATAACATCGGGTAAAACTCTTTGTGCGATTGAAATGGCTTCATTTCCGATTTTAGAAATATAGACCGTATAGTCCTGACTCAACATTTCAGTCAGCGTTTGAATAATTATTTGGTCGTCATCCACAATTAGTACAGAACGCTTATTATCTTCGCTCATTAATATCTCCTAACCCTGCTTGCTCTGCAACTCTTGGAGTGTTTGCTCTGCACGGTTGAAATCGTAGTTCTCCATATGCTTTATCAGCTCTCCCGCTCCGGGGATATTTCGGATATCTGTGAGCAGATTCAAGCAATCCGTGTTGCCGTCCTTAAGTAACGGCTGAAGCTTCTCAAAGAGCTTCTTAATCTGCTTCGGAGCCAGCGGCTTGGTAATTTCATATGACTTGATATTATTAAGCATCGGTTTCAATTCATCGATCAGTTTATCAAACTCGTGCCTGAGAATATTAAGGCTATCCTGCGGTACATCCCTTTTATCTGTTTTTAATATTTCCTCAATAGTCTCTGCCGCTTTCTTCAGACTTGCTTTTTGAAGCTGAGCTGCATTTCCTTTAAGCGTGTGCACGATACGGTGTGCAAGCTTTCTGTCATCATTGTCAATCGCTTCGACCAGCTCTTTGAATTTACCTTGGTTATTCTGGATAAAGGTCAGCTGCAGTTTTTTAAGCAGTTCATCTTCTCCGGTTATTTCTTCCTCTTCTTCGACGACACTTATGCTTACGGGTTTAATATATTTCAGCAGTGTATTCCAAAGGTCTGTTGTCGTAAATGGTTTTCCGAGGCAATCGGGCATACCGTTTCTTTTGTATGTTTCCAAATCGCTTGTCATTATATTTGCAGTTAATGCTACTATCGGTATAGTACTGTCCAGAGTTTTTATTTTATTTGCCGCTTCAATACCATCCATTATCGGCATAAAAATGTCCATAAAGATAAGGTTGAACATTTTTTTGTTTTTTTCCAGACGGTCTTTAATAATATCTACACCTATTTGCCCGTTATCTGCTGCAATCGTTTTCAAGCCCACCCGCATCAGGTGTTCACGGATAAGCTCCTGATTTATCGGATTATCGTCACATACAAGCACTTCACCCTCAAAGTGAGGTTTTTCGAGAGAACTGCTGTGGATATGTTCACGGCCGCCATCTGATTTTTCTGCTGTTTCAAATGAAATTTCAAACCCGAACACACTTCCTTTTCCCGGTGTGCTCTCAACGGTCAGCTTCCCTCCCATAAGCTCAACGATATCGCGTGCTATTGTAAGTCCAAGTCCTGTTCCGCCGTATTTTCTCGTTGTGCTTGAATCGGCTTGAATAAAGGGTTCGAAGATATCTTCGAGCTGTTTTTTGTTCATGCCGATTCCGCTGTCTTTTATCTCAAAGTATACTGATGTAACTTCATCATTTATGTTCTTTTTTTCTGTTGAAAATACTATTAATCCTGTTTCTGTGAATTTCACTGCGTTATATAAAATGTTTATAAGCACCTGATAAAGCCTTATGGGATCACCTATCAGTTTCTTTCCTGTAAGCGGCTCGGTATTGACTTCCAGCTCAAGACCTTTTTCTTTTATGTTCGGCAGTATAACCGACTGACAGCGCATCAGAACCTCGTTTAAGTCAAACGGCTCATTCTCGAGCAATACCTTTCCTGCTTCGATTTTTGAAATGTCGAGAATGTCATTGACTATTTGAAGTAACCATACAGAGCTGTCTTTTATTTTCCTGACATATACTTTTCCCTCGGGAGCAATTCTTTCATCGGGCATATCGAGTGCAAGTTCGGAAAAACCGATTATGCTGTTCATCGGTGTCCTTATTTCATGGCTCATTGTTGCAAGGAACTCACTTTTCGCCTTACTTCGTTCCTCTGCTTTATCGGCGCGACGGATTTCTTCTGCAATTGCTTTTTGTTCACTAAGGTCCCGTGCATATCCCGCTACTACTGCCTCGCCTTTCATCATTATACGCACCATTGTAATTTCAAACGGCATCGGATCACCATTTTCGGGATTCAGGTATGTCCATTCAAAACGTGAATAACCCTCGTCAAATGCTTTATTCAGATACTCCGCTTTCATTTCGTTTGACGAACGGCCGCATGGCTGGAACTCCGGTATTATGCTGTTAAACTTTTCATTGTATTCCTCTCTTGAAGCAGCACCAACAATTTTCATTGCTTCAAGGTTACAGTCAATGAACTTATAATCCCTGCCGATCAAGCGGCATGCAAAAGGCATTGCATCAAGCATCAGGCGCATACGCTGTTCGTCTTCTACAATAGTTTTTAATGCCTGTTCCAGCTCGTTATTTGCTTTTTTGATTTCATCCATCATTTTGATATGCTCACGCATATCACGTGTATACTCTGCAAATGCGTAGTCATTTTCGTATTCGACCCTTACGTAGATAACCTCTGCAGGCATCAGTGAGCCGTCGGGCATTTTATATACCCATTCAAACTCACAGACCCCTGTCTCAAACACTTGCTTGATATTTTCTTTGACCATATCTGCAGAAAGCCGTCCGTTAGGCTGATACTCGGGATCGAGACCCTGTTTTACAGCAAGGCACTCCTGCTTTGTATTAAATCCGAAAAGATTAACAGCTATTTCATTGCAGTCAATCATTTCGGAATTGCGGTTCCATAATCTGACACAAAGAGGGGTTTTTTCCATTAAGAGTCTTGCCCGCTCATTTGCTTTTGCAAGATCATTGTTGACAGATTCAAGCTCCTCCGAATAATCATTGACAGCATCCTTTACACGCATATAAAGAATTTGGTTTGATATACGTTTTTGCAAGAGAGGCCCGGAGAATGGTTTTGTAATATAATCGACCGCTCCGAGACTGAAGCCTTTTTTCTCACTTTCCTCATCGCTCTTGGATGTCAAAAATATAACGGGGATATGTTTATAGCGGTTGTCTGCTTTTAATTTAGCAATTGCTTCAAAGCCGTCCATTTCCGGCATTTCGACATCGAGCAAAATGAGGTCAGGTATATCATGCTCAAGGTTTTCAAAAAGCGTGGATGCCTGTTGAACGGTATATACCTTATAAAATTCCTGAAGCAGTCTTTTTCCTTGCTCCAATGTCGCCAGATTATCATCCACCAGTACTATTTTGTGACGTCCGCTCATATCAAACCTCCGTATCATTTATAAATGCCGAGAGTTTATCCTTGACACTTTTGTATTTTCCCTGATTGATTATATTTCTAAGCCATGCAACAAGCCCGTCATCCGATGTATAATCATAAAGCTCTATCTCCGCCATTACAGTATCTATTTCATCAATATCGAAGCTTTCACAGGCATCAAGAAGCTTTTTTAAAAGCGGTTTCTCCGGTTTATCTTTTTTCGCTTTTTCCTCTACCCTTGTTTTTATCAGTGCATTTTCAATATTTATCAGCATTGTGGTCATATTATCAAGAAACTGCTGATTATTTTCAAGGACGAAACTATAATCACCGTTATTAGCCGCTTTCTCCAAGGCTTCCGCTTCATCACCGATTTTCGAGGCAAATATCCCGCGGCTGGAGCCTTTGATCCCGTGAATCGTTACCCCATAGGTAACAAGCTTATCTATTGTTACGCCTTTTATAATACTCAGCAGCGGCCGTGTATTATTAAGGAATGATTCGAGAACCTTTAATAAAGTCTCCTCATTATATCCGAAATGTATAATACCTTTTTCAATATCAATTTCCGGTATATCGCTTCTTATAAGCCTTCTGTCCTTACTCCGTCTTGTTGTTTCAATATTTATGATTTTATCTGTAAGTAAGGCTTCGGCATCTTTATTGCGCACCCATTGCCGCAGAACTAAATCGAGCCGTGCTACATCTATGGGTTTTGCGATAAATGCCTGAAAACCTCTGCTTAGGAACATTTCTTCATTACCGGTTACCGCATTTGCAGTAAGAGCAATAATGGGTACCGATTTTGCGTATTTTGAATCGATTTCTTCTCTGATTATCCTTGTTGCTTCAACACCGTCAATCCCGGGCATCATATGGTCCATAAATATTGCATCGTATTCAACTTTTCTGCTGCGTATTGTGTCAATTGCCTCCTGTCCTCCTGTCAGGCAGTCGATAGTCATTCCGTATAACCCCATAAGGCCTTTTGCAACATCAAGGTTTGTAGAGTTATCATCGACTATCAAAATCCGTGCATATGACAGATTAAGCCTTGTCATTTTTGCATGCTCGAAGCTTTTAATAGAGTAATCAAAGTTTTTAAGACTTTCTATAACCTCGGTACCGATTGTTTCATCATTGACATATTTCAGCTTAAGATTTACGGTAAATGTGCTTCCTTCTCCATATTCGCTCTCTACGTTTATTGAGCCGTTCATCATATCTACTACTTTTTTTGAAATGGAAAGCCCGAGACCGGTCCCTTCAATCCGCCGGTCTGCCCGTACGCGCATATTATCCTCTTCCATTTTTCCGTAAAGGGTAAAGAGCCTGTCCATATCCTCGGGTTTGATACCGACACCTGTGTCCTTTACCCAGGCTGTCATCCAAATGTCATCACCGTCGCGTTGGCATTTCACGCCAAGCTCAACAGTGCCTTCCTTGGTAAACTTAAAGGCATTGGAGAGCAGGTTGTTAAGCAGCTGCTTTATACGAAGCTCGTCACCGAACAGGTAATTCGGTAAATCCGGTTCAAGCTTTAAGACAAGCTTGATGGGTTTATCGTCAATATAAAGAGCACTTTGTGTAATCGTGTCGTTAAGAAGGCTCGGAAGGTCGAATCTTATCGGGTTAAGAGCAAGCCTGTCAGCTTCTATTTTTGATATATCCAGAATGTCGTTTACAAGGTTTAAGATTGTTTCGCCGGACCTGTACACTTTAATTAAATTCGAGTATGTTTCATCATCAAGCTGGACGGTTTCCAAGGTGAGTTCTGTCAGACCGATAACTGCTGTCAGCGGTGTCCGCATTTCATGGCTCATGTTCGCAAGGAAGTTGCTTTTTGCCCGTGATGCGGCCTGTGTTGCTTCCTCCATTTTTATCCTGTGTGTAACATCATATGCAGCCCCGACGATTCCTTTAACCTCGCCGTTGCTTATAAGCGGTGTTGCTATAATTTCAAATACGGGTGCATTACCGCTAACTCCTTTAATCCGTGTTTCCGTTAATATAAAGCGTTTTTCACGTAAAACTGTTTTTTCGGTTTCCATATAATCATCTACAACGCTTGCAAGCAGTTTGTTTCCATAGCCGTTACTTCCGACAATATCTTCACTCTTACAGCCGAAGTGTTCTTCAAAGCTTTTATTTATCCGGATGAAGTTGTGTTCAAGGTCCTTTGCGAAAAGAATCTCAGGAACGGAATTGAATATTCCTTCCAAAACTGATTTTTCAATGACAAGTTCATTTTGAAGAATATCTTTTTGCTTTGTATGCCTGCGGTTTACTATAATAAAAATACATGCACCGATAATAAACAGGGTTCCGACAATCATTATAATTATCATTGAAACAAAGAACTGCGGATTGGATTCGCGGATTGATGGAACCGTGTTTATTATTTCAGAGCCTTCGGGCAGATTATTTTTGCTCAATTTAAAAGCATCAAGCTGCTCTTTATCAAATACCCAGCGGTTAAATGAGGTTGAATCATAAATTATAGGTATTTCCTCTGCGGATTTTCCATCGAGCAGCTGACGCAGCATTGTTGAAATCTCAACTGCGTATTTTTGATAATCAAGGCACTTACCGCCTACGGCATTATACTCAAGCTCTGTTGAATAAACAGAAAATATTGGTGTTTTACTGTATCTTTCAAGCAGCCGCTTGCTTTCACTGAGAGTAAAGTATTGGTGTTCGGAATCGACAAAATATGAGCCCACAAATAAAAGTGAATTATCGGAAAGCCCGCCTATTTGTTCAAGCAGTGTCACTGCTGTCAGATTTTCGTTATATGTAATTGAAAGATTCGGGTGGCTGCTAAAACCGGTTAAGTCAGCTTCTATATCGGCTCTGTACTTTTGCCCTTCGGCTGTAAAGTCATTAATTACGAGTAACCGCTCGGTATCCGGGAACATTATAAGAGCCTGTTCAACTGTTGCTTTTGCTTCTATGTTTTTTACGATTCCCGTAAATTGATAATGATAGTCATAATCCTGCAGTACATCTATGCTTCTTTCACTTGTACCATAAAATAATACGGGAACATTTCGGAAAAACAGGTAGTAATAGTCCTTTAGAAAATCGAGCGCAACGTCGCCCGAAACTATTACCGCCGCTACACTTTTTGATACAAGGTCGGCACGGAGAATTGATGCGAGCAGCGGCAGGCTGAACTGACCTCTGCTGTGACGCCTTGAATCGAGATTGATTGTCATCCAGTCAATAGACATATCATTAACAAAGGATTCCCTCAGGTCGGATATAAATTGGTCTTCTCTTTGAAGTTCAATGCTGGTAGAAAGAATATGCACGACAGTTTTTTTCTGATCGGAATCTTGCGTAAGAACATCATTTAGGATTTTATCGGCTGTTCCGTTATTTATCAGATTTTCAAGTGCCGAAGTAATTTGAGGAATCAGTGCTTCGTGTGATTTATGCATGTACAGGTATTCGGTAAGCAAATCCACGTCGCCTATGCGGGTGATGCTGTGTCTTTCCCCGTGTGTTTCATGGTCGCGTTCGACAAGGACAACAACCTCGTACTCTTCATTTACAAGCCCGTCAAGTAAAGCACGGCTTGTTACTTTTTCTGTAATTGTCACGCTGTCGGGGAGTCTTTCGAGGATATATGTCCTGTTTTCAAGTATTCCGACATGCAGGCCGTCAAGCTCGCTCCAGCTGTTAATCCGCATTTGGCTGCCTTCGCGGGCAAATACACGTACGTTTATCCGTTCAAGAATCACGGGTACCTGACGCAGGTTTTCATATACGGTATGCAGGTTCGGATATCCTGCTATTACACCGTCGATAACATTATCGTTTGCCTGAGTATATCCCTCTCTTACAATAGGAGAAACAAAATCAACTTCAATTCTTATATCCCGAAGGGCTGTATAAAGCAAGCGGTCAATGGAAAGAGGGCTGTTGTCGGTGGTTGCGATAACCAGATGCATCTGCTCACCGGTACTGTTTGCACTGTTTGAATTTTCAATTGCGAATGCAATTCCTGAAACGGACAGTATCAGGACTGTAACCAAAAAAACATTAAAGCACCTGCGGAGTTTACTCATTTGTTATCTCCAATCTTTGTTAATTTCTGCCGGAAATTAATTGCTTCAGGTTTTGCTTCGGGATTTTTTATGTTTTGCTTTTGGGTTTTATGTTTTACTTTTGGATTTTTTATGTTTTGCTTTTGGGTTTTTTTGAATCTCTTTTTATTGCTTCAAACTCATCTATGAGTTTTTGAACATCTTCGGCAGGCGGGTACTCACATGACATGTCAACCTTGGTATCTGCTATGACCAGTGCAAGGAAAAAGGGCATTTCTTTCTTTTTTATCAGCTCATTGTAGCCTTTTAAGACAAGAAGCATATTTTCCACTGCTGCGTCCGATGACTCTGATTTTTCCAGAGCATTCTCATAAAGCTCTTTGCATGTAAGAAAAGATACCAGTGCAAGCTTTTGCGGTAACTTCGGGTTTAACTTGCTTATGAGCTCTAAAAGGTTTTCTTTTTGATTATCCCCGTACGGGAATGCCCAATCGGCGTATACACGGTTTTCTTCACGAATCGTTTTTTTACTTTTGAATTGGAAGAGTCTAAATTCCCCCAGTGCCATATTTATAACCTTTCCATTATGTTTACTCTTGGCAATCTGTCACTAAGCCCTGCCAGAATATCATTTGTAATTGTACCGGCTATTTCTGCCAAGTCCTCACAGCGTATTTCTTCATTTCCGTCCTTGCCGATAAGTGTTGCAATGTCTCCTGCTTGTGTGTCCTTCGCATCTGTAACATCAAGTATTAACATGTCCATGCATATTTTGCCTATTATCGGTACAACGCAGCCGTTTACAATTGCTTTTGCGCCTTTTCCCGATGCATGGCGCGGAAACCCGTCGGCATAACCTATGCATACAGTGGCTGTTTTTATTCTTTTTTCTGCCGTGAATGCCCTGCTGTAGCTGACGCTCTCCCCTGCTTCTATCCACTTCACCTGTGCAATGATTGCCTTGAGCGAGAGTACGGGGCGCAGATTTGCAAGTACCTTTGTTTCATCATTTTGGCTCTTTATGCCGTAGAGCATTATTCCGGGACGGACATAATCGCTTTGCAGCTCCGGGTAATTATATATCCCATAACTTGACCGGGTATGAAGCTTCCCGGCGTTCAGTCCTTGTGCTTTTAGCTTTTTAACCAGCTCATTAAACAAGTCAAGCTGTTTATGTGTGAACTCTATTTCGCCTTTATCCGTGCTGTCCGGTGAGGCAAGATGTGTTGCCGTTCCTTCTACTGTCAAATTTTTAAGGTTAAAAATACTTTCGACTTCATCATAGTTAGACGAATCTATTCCGAGTCTGTGCATACCTGTGTCGATTGCAATATGAATTTTCATTTTATACTGCGTATCATTAAGCGCCTTTGCATAAGCGCCGTCGGGTACAAGCTGGGTCAGGTTATTATCATACAGGAATTTTGCATCACCCGGATGGGTACAGCCAAGTATGATTATTTCTGCCTGCGGGACATACTGTCTGAGCTGAACTCCCTCGGAGACCGTTGCGACGGCAAATGATTTAATACCTTTAGCCGCAAGATGCCGGGATATACCTTCTACACCGTGCCCGTAAGCGTTGGCTTTGACAACTGCCATTATTTCGCAGTTTTGCGGTATTATCCTTCTTATGTCCTCCAGATTGTTTTCGAGAGCGTTTAAATCAATCTCTATCCAGGCGCGCCCGCGCTCTTGCGGTTTATTATCCATACCACTCGCCTCGCGGTGCCTGTAATGCAAGGTCCAAAAGAATATCCACCAGCTCCGGATAGTCAATACCTGCAGCTTTCATCATTTTCGGAAGCTGGCTGTGTGCCGTGAATCCGGGAATTGTGTTCGCTTCGCTGAAAACGATTTCACCGTTTTCTTTAAGGAATAAATCAATCCGCGCATAACCGCGGCAGCCGAGTGCTTTAAATATTTTTTTGCCTGCTTCCTGCAGCCTGCGTTCACTTTCCGCATCTATTCTCCCCGGGGTGTGGATTTTTGATGTTTTAAGAGTGTATTTTTCCTGATAATTGAAAAACCCGTCCGACACTTCGATTTCATTTATTCTGCCGGTTTGCAAGTCATGGTTTCCGATAACCGAACAGCCGACCTCTTTACCGTCGATATTTTCTTCGATAATTACTGCGTCATCATAAATAAATGCCTCTTTAACGGCAGCAGGAATATCTGCAAGGTTGTTTATTTTAGACACTCCTATAGAAGAACCTGCTTTAATCGGTTTTACAAACACAGGCAGGCTGAGACTTTTGACTGCGGTGAGAAGCTCATCTTCTCCCGGTACATATTCAAAGGAGACGGATTTTGGTACACTGATTCCCAGGATTGAAACAATTTGATGTGACCTTTCCTTGTCCATACAAAGTGATGATGCTGCCGAGCCGCTTCCGACAACGGGAATTCCGGAAAGCTCGCACAATCCCTGAATCGTCCCGTCCTCGCCGTTTCTGCCGTGAAGTACGGGAAATACTACATCAACATGGACTTTTTCAGGTAGACCGTTTTCATAAACAAGAATACCACCGCCGCGGTCGGGAGATATAAATGCTTTGCTTAGTTGGTTTTTATCTTTATGCCAGTTATCACCCGGTAGGTCTTCTACTGAGCCGGAGAACTTATACCATGACCCTTTGTTGGTTATTCCGAGCATCAGGATATTATATTTGTCTTTGCTTATTGCTTTTATTACCGAGTATGCCGAGTTTAATGATACTTCGTATTCCGGCGAAAATCCGCCGAAAATCACGGCAACTGTTTTTTTGCTCATAGATACCTGCCTTTAGCCGAAATGATTGTTATGTCTGCCTGTGGGCTGTTACTCCATAGAAAAATGAACCCCTATGTGTTTTATAACTTTGATATTGTAGCATAAATGTGAAGCTATATAAAGTTTTTCTTGATAATTTAACCATATTTTTTCTATATTTTTCTTAACAATTCTTTCTTTTATTCTTCGTACGGATTTATTTTGGTTATTGTCCCGTCATCGCTGATTTCAAGCTCTGTGTACATGACGCAGCGGAGCGGTGTTTTTCCGCCGGACATGGAGCTGTCATGATAGAACAGATACCACTTACCTTTAAACTCGACTATGGAATGATGTGTTGTCCAGCCTATGACAGGCTCCATCAGCCTGCCTTTATATGTAAAGGGTCCCTGCGGACTGTCACTTTCGGCATAACAAAGATAATGTGTCGGGCCGGTTGAATATGAAAGATAGTATTTATTTTTAAATTTATGAAGCCAGGGACCTTCGAAATACCATCTGTTTTTATCGTCTGCAATCAGCGGTTTGCCGTTTTCGTCAAGGATTTTTAGTTCTTTTGGGTTTGATTTGAAGCTGAGCATGTCCTCATTCATTTCGGCAACCATTGGCCCAAGTGCTGTTTCGTTTCCTTGCGGTCCGTCCGAACCGGGAACCATTTTTGGGTCACCCCCGGTAAACTCCCCTGTCTGCCATTTTTCAAGCTGCCCGCCCCAAAGACCGCCGAAATACATGTATGCTTTGCCGTCATCATCGACGAAAACAGCGGGGTCGATGCTGAAGCTGCCTTTTATATAATCGGGCTCGGCTTTAAAGGGGCCTTCGGGTTTATCGCCTGTTGCGGCTCCTATGCGGAAAATACCGTCCTTGTCTTTTGCGGGGAAATAGAAATAATACTTCCCGTTTTTATATGCAGCGTCGGGAGCCCACATTTGCTTGCTTGCCCAGGGTACGTCTTTTATATGGAGTGCTTCTCCATTGTCCATGCACGGAGCGCCGATATCATCCATCGACAAAACATGGTAGTCCTGCATTTGGAAGTGATCACCCTCACCATCGTCAAGGCCTTCGTTTTCCAGGTCATGTGAGGGGTAAATATATATTTTTCCGTTAAAAACGTGAGCCGACGGGTCGGCAGTATATATATGCGTAACCAGCGGCGTTCTGAATTTAGAGTTATTTTGCATTAATGTTCTCCTTTATTCGTTTCTGTCTATTTTTTCTTTTTATTTGCTTTTATTAATTTGTTTTTGTTAATTTGCTTTAACTTATTTTCCTGCTCACTCTTTGCTGCTGCCCGTGTTGGGTGGAGTAATTATATCATAAGCATTTATCACGCAAAAGAAATTTCGATTATCTCAACGTTTTTAACTTCGAAGGGGCCGGGAGTGGGTTTTTTGCTTCTCGGGCGTCCGAAAAAGTCCGTGTCGAATATAAACGGGGTTTCGTCGGGATTTTCGAAAAGCATTTCTGCCTGAAACCCGTGTCCGAGTGTATCGGTTGCTATAATTTTTCCCGCAGCTTTCTTAAATATATCCGGGTTTGTGATGTGGAAAACTACATTGCTGCTATCCCTGTTGATTTTAAATGCAATTGCGGTACCCTTGTTTACTGCTGCATTTTTTTCCTTTTGGTACGGCAGGGCGCTATTCAGATAAAGATTTCCTTCCATTGCTACGGGAAGTTTTTCCTGTTCCAAACCTTTTTTTGCTCTTTCGGGGTTTTCCCATGCTTTTTCATCATCACAGCTTGGATAGCCGGTGTACACTGCCGTGCCTACGGGATATGCGGTGTAGGTTAATGCACCGAGAAAACCTTCGGTTTCGGTGAGCGGTTCGTTTCCGAAAAAAGAACGTGTCACGGGCTTATCAGGGGTATCATCGTTTTCAGGACGTATGAAAACATTATTACAGAACCTGTCATCTCCGCCTGGGAACATCATAACACCCGCAACTGCTGTGCTGTGCGGCACATGATAAGGAGTGTAGCGATTGAGTTCCTGTGATAAAGCAATCTGCCCTGCAAACAGGTTGTGCACCATTGCAATGCCCTGTGCAATATTTTGAAATGATACCGGTGACAGAAAAATATTGTGGTCAACGGTTGTGGGGCCGTGACTGACTTCGATGAATATATCTGTGCTGTCATGGTCGAAAAACAAGTTTCGCGTTACATGTGTTCCTTGCGCCTGCCAGTCAAGCCAGAGACCTCTGTGGGTATTGTGTATTACATTTCTTGAAATGACCGTATCTATTGCGGCATGAAGCTTGATACCGCCGGTTTCGGCGCCTGCAAGCTCTCTTTTATGGACGATGTTATATATATGATTGCTTTCAATACGGCTGAATGCACATCCTAGATGCCCGACAATGCCTGTTTGCCCGCAGTTATAGATTACGTTGCTTCTTACTATATGACTTCCGATATTATCACGGCTCCAGTTGCCGTTGACTGCACGGAAAATAACCTCGCGTTCTCTTTGAGTGCCTTGCTTAAATTTCAGATGGTTCCACTCATTATGCCCTGTACTTGCGTCTTTTCCAAGGCTTATGCCGCTGCATTTTGAATCACTTATTATATTGTTTTCGATGATCCAGCCTTTACTCCAATGCGGTCCGATAAGCCCCTCCTGAAATGCTGTCGGCGGAGCCCACTGGGTTGCTGCCTGTTTAAGAGTAAACCCTCTTACTGTAATATAGCTATATCCGGGTTTTGCCGGGAAAAAGACATGCGGGCGTACATTGATTTCTACATTCCCGGTTGTCGGGTCTTCATTGTGAAAGTTTGCGTAAATGGTTGTGTTGTAATCGTCTATACTGCAATACCATGTGTATTTTGAAAATTCGGGTTCTGTAGAGCTTTTCGATATAACCGGTTTTTTCACTTTATTAATGTCTGTTGCTTCATACATTGAACGTCCGTTCAGGTATACCTCTCCAAGATGATATACTCTGTCGTAGACCATTAACCAGTCGCCGTATATAACTTCCTGATAAGGATTAAATTCACCAAAATAGTCGTTTTTTATTACCGTCTTCCAAATGTTGCCTTCCCGTACCCAGTCGGTGACAACCTCGGCTCCGGTTATTGTTACGCTTTCACCTTTTGCTGCCTGATATGTAATACGCTTAGCCGCCGTTCCAGCTCTGTACGGTTTTACCCACTCCCGGTAGACGCCTTTATGTACGGTAATAATGTCACCGGGCTGTGCTGCTTTTGCCGCTGTGTTTATTGTAAGAAACGGCTCTGCACGGGTTCCGGGATTAAGATTGCTTCCTTTTTTAGAAACATGATATTCCATTATGCAAAGTACCTTCCATCTCTGTGGTTTTGTGAAAGACATAATATCATTTAACGTGTAAAAAGTATAGCCTGCAGTAAATACAACAAAGGAAGCCAATGGCTTCCTTTGTTGTGAAGATTAGAGGATAAAAAATAAAAAAAGTTTAGCGACCCTGCATTGTTAATGTAACAGGTATATGTTAAGCATCCTAGCAAAAAGTATTACAGATATATTAAATTTGAAATTTTATGTAAGTTTTTTGTAATTTTTATGGTTTTTAGGCTTTATGTTGGGCTTTTTGTTGAGTTTTTCATTTGATTTATGCTGTCTTGTGTACTCTACCGCTCTTCGACAACGAAGCCGCACCAGTTGTCTGCATATTGGAGCAGCAGTGTAAGCGGGCATTCGTTTTTTGCAACAGAGCGGTTATCATCGACATATTGGCCGTCATGGTAAACGATTGCTTGTGTTTCTTCCTCGCTGAGAGGAAGATACGGCAATGCCAGATGCAAGCTGCGTACAGGGACACTGAGATAAGTAAGGTTGCTGTTATAGCTGTATGGATATGTCGGTCCGTAGCCGGCACGTCGCTGGTTGTCGGTGGGTTTGTTTTTCAGATATAACGGCTCTCCGGGCATCCCGGCTTTACCGAGGTCGTGAAGCAATGCGACAATAACGCAGGATTCATCCTCTATGACAGGATAGAGAGTATCCTTGAGCTTCAACATTATTTCTGCGACGTTGACCGAGTGTTCAAGCAGGCCGTTTTCTCTGCACAGATGAAAGCGTGTGCTCGCAGGTGCGGTGAGCCAGTGTGTTTCATTTTCGAGAAAATCCATCAGTGCGACAAAGTCATCGGCACGTTTAACAACCTTGCTTTTGAGGGTATTATATCTGCTTCGCAGTTCGTTATCCATTTAATCTACCACCGTTTGTTATTTTTGCTAATGTTCTGCCGCATAGCATAATAACACAGAATATTGGTTTTTGAAAGGCAATGTGGTAAAATTGTTATAGTTAATCTTTTTCATCGGTGCAGCTTAATATTAGCTTTTAATCGTCTTGAAGATTTGTTGAATCGTCGAACAGAAAGTAACGCACCTGGCTTGAAAACTCTGACTCGTCGAGGTCGCTGTAGCGGGATTTTTCTTTTCGCTCCGAGAATTTTTTGTCATAGCTGAGCTGCCTGTAAATGCGGTAGAGCGCATATGCTGTTGTTGCTGCAATCAGCCAGCCGGCTGTGCCGAGCTCCGTGAGGTTCGAAATTGCTGCGATGAATACACAGACAAGTGCAACGATTAGAATCTGAATTGTAAGAAATCTCATTTTATTATCCTCCGTTTTTGTTTTGGTAATTCAAGTTTCGCATATTTGGTGTACAATAAAACGGATTTTTGAGTGTCTTTTTCATAAAAAACGTAAAATATTATGGTTTTATTTGCAAAAATGTACGGCAACGCAAATAACTTTCGAAAGGAATGATTATTAAATGGATAAAATAAAAAAATATACCGATATGGCATATGAGCTTGGAGCTGATACCGTTGTTGCAATCACACCGGATAATATCGTTTTCGACGGCAGGACAATACTCAAATGCATGTTCGGCTGCAAGGACTGGGGTAAAGGCTGCACCTGTCCGTCCCGTCCCGGTTATTTGCCATTAAAAGAGATGAAAGAGCTTCTTGTAATGTATAAAACCGTTTTAATAGTCCATTCCCGAAATAAAAAAGCCGCCCAGAACGCTTCTCTCGCAATAGAGAATGAAGCATATCTGGACGGTGACGCTCTTTCGTTTTCCATGTCGGACTGCGCCCTGTGCGAAGACTGCGCAGGAAGGTCCGGCAAACCTTGCAGAAACGTAATGAAAGCCCGCCCCTCGTTCCACAGCGTCGGCATCGACGTATTCTCAACAGCCGCAAAACTCGGACTTCCGCTAAAACCACTAAGATCTGAAACAGACGAACAAAACTGGTACGCAGCAGTTTGGCTGAACTGAGAAAATTATGTATGAAGCTTGAGGTTGATGGTGCGTTACGGAGCTTATATATACATTTCTTTCTCACTCGAAGAAACGTCCTGTTTATACTCGTGCGCTCCCCCATCCGTGGGTACGCTTTTCAGAAATGTATATATAAGCTCCGCAACACACCGATTTAATTGAAAATCTACTTCCTTGCTGCTTCGGGGGAGATTTCGATAAAGGGGCAGTCGAGTTTTTCGATTATTTGTTTAGGGGCTGCCCATTTGACTGCATTTGTTATGATTTTTTGGATGTCCGGCACATGGTATGTTGGGTTGGATTCATGACCGGGGCGGAAGTAGAAGACCTTGCCTCTTCCTCTGTTCCAGCAGCAGCCGGAGCGGAAAACCTCACCGCCTCGAAACCAGCTTATAAAAACAAGCTCGTCCGGTGTCGGTATGTCGTAAGCTTCGCCGTACATTTCCTCGTCTTCAATCTCTACATAGTCACCGAGACCTTCGGCTATCGGGTGCGACGGTGATACTACCCATAAACGTTCAAAGTCATCTGTTCTCCACCGGAGTGCTCCGCTTGTTCCTATGAGTTTAATAAACGGCTTTGCAACATGGCATGAATGGAGTGCAATAAAACCCATTCCCCGAAGTACCCTTTGATGTACCTTCGCCGCAATTTCATCCGAAACCTCGTGGTGGAAAGCGTGTCCCCACCAAATTATTACATCCGTGTTATCGAGAACCTCATCGGTCAGACCGTGCATCGGTTCATCAAGTGTTGCAGTTCTTACGTTTATTTCTTTATCTTTTCCAAGAAAATCTGCAATGCATTTATGAATCCCGTCGGGATAAATTCTTTTTACGTTTTCATCGCTTTTTTCATGGCGAAACTCATTCCATACCGTTACATTTATCATTTAAGCAATATCCTTCCGTTTTGTTTTTTTTCAATAATACATTACAGGGCTGATTTCTTCAAGGGGGAAATGAATATGCTTTTCATAACATATGGCAGCGATATTACCAAGAATACATACGATACTCTCACTGCGTCCGATATCGGGGAATATATGAAACCGGATTTTTCTGTGGCACTAAAGCCGAATCTTGTTGTACCGGGGCCGGCATCAAACGGAGCTGTCACGCATCCGGAGGTCACCGAGGGTGTTGTTATGTTTCTCAAAGATTTCGGAGTTAATAATATTAAAATTATAGAAAGCTCGTGGGTTGGCGACAGCACTATACGCGCTTTTGAGTTTTGCGGGTATCGGGAACTTTCGAAAAAATACGATATTCCGTTAATCGACCTGAAATCCGACAGCTGTACACTTCTTCGTCACTTCGGATATGATATAAAAGTTTGTGATGAAGCTCTAAAGACTGACTTTTTGATAAATATCCCTGTGTTAAAGGCGCATTGTCAGACCCGTCTTACATGCTGCTTAAAAAATCAAAAAGGATGCATTCCCGATAGTGAAAAGCGCAGGTTCCATACCCTCGGAATACACAAACCCGTTGCTGTACTCAACGCTCTTATTAAAACGGGTTATTGTGTTGTCGACGGCATCTGTGGGGATTTATCATTTGAAGAAGGCGGCAATCCCGTAGAGTCAAACAGAATAATAGCAGGACGTGACCCTGTTATGGTGGATTCATTCTGTGCCGAGCTGATCGGGTATCATCCCGATGATATTGAATATTTGAGTTATGCGAAAAAAATCGGAGTAGGTCAATACTACACCGCAGATACAAAGATTGTTGAGTTAAATACGGAAAATAAGTCTGTTGTCGATATTGGAAAAATGTATTCTTCCGAAAGATACCGCAGCTTAATCGATGAAGATGCAGCCTGCTCGGCTTGTTATTCATCTTTGATTTATGCTTTGCACAGAGTCGGCGGCAGGGTTGGCGGGCGTTCGGGTACTTCGGGCTTTTCGGGTACTTCAAGCATTTCAGATAACGCTGACGGGAAAATCCACATCGGACAAGGCTTTAAGGGCAAAACCGGCAAGGGTCTCGGAATCGGCACCTGCACAAAAGGCTTCGACCAATGTGTACCGGGCTGCCCTCCAAAAGCAAAAGACATTGCCGATGTATTGAGGTAGGTTATGAAACGAATATTAGCATTAGTTTTAGTATCCCAAATTTTACTTTTCTCTGCCTGCAGCACTACTTCAAGTGATGATGAAACAGAAAGTGTTAGCGGTGCACCAAACACCGAAAGTGTATCAACACATCATTTTGATGACTATATTTTTCATTCGGAGGATTTTCACTTTACCGTTGACAGCGAAATCATTTCAACATGGGTTCACAACGATGAGATATTTTACAGTTACATAAGGATAGATTCGTCAAATTTATTTTATCTGGTTGTAACCGGTGTCGATACTAACGGTAAAGAACAGAGTTCATTTGAAGTGCTTTTGGAAAGAGGAGCGTTTAATACATATGTCAATAAAACCGGCGATGATGAAATTAGTATTCTAAGGGTTATATCAAATACCATATTATATACCGAACATGATTTAAGCGGTGTCGAGCTTTACAGGCAGGAGTTTAATGAGCTGACTTCCGATAATACAGAAAGCTTTCATATAAATCAATGCGTGTTTACCGATAATGGTGCTATAGTAATGTCGGGTTATTACAACTCTGAGCCGTATATTTTCGTTTTGGATAGTAAAACAGGTTCTTTTGCAACCTCACGAGTGCAATATTTACCACATGATTTATTCAAACTAAAAGATGACAGAGTAGTTGCTTTTCTTAACATTGAAAATAATTATGAACTTCGTGAAATTAATGTAAATACCGGTGATTTGCTTGACAGCATTCCGATAAGAATCCCGCAGATGATGCGCATGTTTTCAGCCGGAGCCGATTCTCCTTTTGATTTTTACATAAGTGATAATATGCAACTGATTGGGCATAAAATTGATTCCGATGAGAAAGCAATTATTCTTGACTGGACAGAGACCGGGTTTTTGAATCTTTGGGATAATAAGATTGGATTTTTGTCAAGCTCCCGAATTTATTTAATGACCTGCAGCCGGAATGAAGACGGACTGTACGATGCCGTATTATCTGTGTTGACCCCTGTACCCCGTGAGACTGTGCCGGAGTTAATCACTCTTACCATAGGCGGTGTTTTTATTTCATCCGGTGGTATACAGCAGGAAGTTATTGAGTTTAACCGAAACAGCAAGACGCATAGAATAGAAATTCATGATTATGTCGACTACGGGAATATCAGTCTCGATGCAGCTCTTTTGCGTCTGCGGACAGAGCTTATCACCGGAGGCGGTCCCGACATAATATTTTATCCCGAACCGGCTCTGTCCGACCGGGGATTTTTAGTTGATTTATATACACTTATTGATGCTGATGCGGAGTTATCCAGGTCTGATTTTTTCCCGAATGCTCTTAATGCTTTAGAAGGAGAGGACGGTTCTTTAACCTCTGTTACTGACAGTTTTTTGATAACAACAATGATTGGAAAAACAGAGGATGTCAAGCATATATCTTTTTGGGATACAAATGAGCTTTTGGAGCTGGCAAAAGGCATAGAAAATATGCCCTATCCACTTGGTTTTTGGCAGACTAAAGAAAACTTTGCATTTATGATGATTCAAAACTCCGGAAATGATTTTATTGATTTACATAGCGGAAAAGCATATTTGGACAGCGATGATTTCATTCATATACTCGAAGTCGCAAGCAGATTGCCGGAACGGCACTTTGATCCAAACGCCGATACCGATGTGATTACCATTGATTATATCCCGAATGAATATACTTTAATTAATAATAGAGAGCAATTATTAATGGTTACTAATATCGGAAACCCAACTGATTATCAAACCCTTTCGGCAGCACTTGGAGAAATAACAGCATTAGGTTTTCCAACCTCCGAGGGTGGTATACATATTTTACAGCCCGGGTTTGAATATCATATCGGAATAAACTCATTCTCCAAGCATATAGATGATGCATGGAAATTTGTCAGGCAGATTCTTTTGCCTTCAAGAGATGTAATGGAATGGTATTTTCCGATACGTATTGATAAACTTGAAGAAGTTTTCGAAGATGCGTTAACACCTGTAATGAAAGACGGAAAGGAAATTCCGCGTTTAGAAATATGGCACAGTGAAAATGCACAATCACCAATATATGCGATGACGCAAAATGAAGCCAATGAGCTCCGGGCAATTATTGAAACCGCCAAACCTTTCGGAAGATGGGTAAGCGATGAACTGCGCAAACATATGGAAGAAGACCTCTCCGCCTACTTCGCCGGAGCCCGAACCGCAAAAGACACAGCCCGCATCATGCAAAACCGTGTCCAGACATATTTAAGCGAACAGTCCTGATGGATTCCCATAGAAATGTATTGAAATCAGTAATAATATATGATAATGTACCTTTAGCAGGTACATATGCGGTTGGGTAGCTCTGGCTTCAGCTAACTACACCGTTTCCCATATGTGCTTGTGTTTTTTATGAGTCCATCGTTTGACATGATCAAGGGAGGGTACAGAAAGTGTTTTAATAATTTAGATTTTCAATCCCGTATATATTGAAAGATATCGCTTATTTTGATATAATTTACAACAGTTGAACGGAGGATGAAGCGTGGATGAATTACTCAAAAAAAGTGATATGACCGAAGAAGATATCAAACTGAGATATATTACTCCCGCAATCATGCTCATTTTGACGAAGAATCCAAAAAGCTCGAAAATGAAATTGACACACTTATTACGAAAATCAATCAGGAAAAGGAGCAACTTAGAAGGACGATAACTATTGACAAAACTGATTTCTATGCCCAGTTTCATGATGCTGTGGATTCATTTGTAGCTTTAAGAGAAATTAAAATTAATGAGTATTGCACCTCGCTCGATTCTGTTGTAAAACAGTTAAAAGATAGAAAATTGCAAATAGCAACGGTTTTAACCTTTATTGCACCTGCTGACAATTCGGAGGAGTTGGAAAAGCTATATGGAGCTTTTACCGAAACTATTAATGCAAGTGATGATTTCTCAAACATATTATCAAAGAAGAAGTCAGAAGCACAAAGAGCACTAAGACTCCAAGAGGTCGCCGACTTTTGCGCAACCATTGGATATATAGATGAAAAACTGCGAATAGACACTCTTGAAGAAACTCTTAATAAAGCCATAGAGGAAAGTGTGAAAATAGAAAGGCGTCTTGAAGCAAAGCTGCAAGAATTGCAAGAAAAGAAGCGTCAATTAAACGATGAAGAAGAAGGCGCACGTCGAGTAAACAAGTACTTAAATGATTATTTCGGTCATAATCTCGTTACACTGGAAGCTGAAACAGTTACAGAAGGTGAAAAACGAATAAGATTTCGCATTATGAGAAGCGGCAAACCTGCATTCAACCTAAGCGAAGGTGAGTGCAGTCTGATAGCCTTTTGTTATTTTATGGCAAAACTGGACGATGTAGAAACAAGCGGTAAAAAGCTTATTGTATGGATTGACGACCCAATCTCAAGTTTGGATAGCAATCATGTATTTTTTATATATTCATTAATACGTTCAAAAATTTGTGATGAAAATAATTATGAGCAACTATTTGTATCTACCCATAATCTTGATTTTTTGAAGTATTTGAAACGGTTAGCTGGCGACCCGAAAAAGTTGCGCTATTTTGTTGTTCAAAGAGCAGATGCAACATCATTATTATTACCAATGCCACAGTATCTTAAAGAATATGTTACAGAGTTTAATTATTTATTCTATGAGATATACAAATGTTCACAGATAACAGTTGTTGACGACAGTAACTATAATACCTTTTACAATTTCGGAAACAACGCACGAAAATTCCTTGAAATACTATTGTTTTACTATTATCCTGATAATACTTTGTTCTTAAATAAGTTAGAGAAATTTTTTGGAGAAGAAAAAGTTCCTGCGTTATTAACAGATAGAATAAATAACGAGTATTCACATCTTGTCGGTGTTTTTGAAAGAGGACAGGTTCCTGTAGAAGTTCCCGAAATGCTGACAACTGCAAAGCTCATTATCGAAACACTTAAATCAAAATCACTCGACCAGTATGAATCTCTAATGAAAAGTATTGGCGTAGAAGATGAGCCGTAAGAAACGAAAAATTCTGTGCGGACGACCCATAAGCGAGAAAGAAGGTATATAATGATTAATAATCTAGATGCCATCATGCACGGCGGAGAAAATAATACTGTTGAGTTTATGGAAAATCCGGATAAGGATCTTCCTAATGAAGTGTGTGCTTTTGCAAATGCTTCCGGTGGGAAAATATATCTTGGGATCCATGACAATGGTTATATTGTCGGTACAGATACATCAAATTCAGCACGCGCTCGTGTCCAAGATACGATAAACAAAGTGGAGCCGCGACTTAATATCGGTTTCGATGTAGTCGATAATGTAATTATTTTGACTGTGCCGGAGGGAACTACTAAACCGTATTCTTGCCCGGCGGGGTTTTATCTGAGGATAGGAGCTCTTTCTCAAAAGTTACAAAGAGATAGTATTATTGCAATGCTTCAAAATGAAGGAATAAGCCGCTACGACTCAATCATCCGCGATGACCTGCCGATAGACGAGCGATTTAACGATGAGGCTTTTCAGTGGTATTTGAAAACTGCTAAAATCAGCAACGTTCTTGATAAAAGCTCAACCCTCAAGAATCTCAACTGTGCCGGGGAATCAAATGGAAGGTTATGTTTTACAAATGCAGGTGCATTATTTTTTAGGAGAAATGATGAAGATATCCTGTTCCGACATGCCGGAATTGTATGCGCGCTTTATAAAGGTGTTAACAAGGTGCATATCTTAGATACTAAAGAACTAAATGGTGGATTGGTAAACAATATAGATGATGCAAAGATTTTTCTAAAAAAACATTTGCGCTTAAAATATAAAATTGAGAATTCAACCCGTGAAGATATTTTAGAACTGCCGGAGAGAATGCTGCATGAGGGTGTTGTTAATGCGGTCTGTCACCGTGATCTGTTTGAAGTCGGTTCGCGAGTTATGATGGAGATATTTGATGATCGAGTAGATATAGTAAGCCCCGGGGGTGTACCTAAAGGCATCACCACTGATAACTTTGGTACAGTCAGTATCACCCGCAACTCTGTAATCGCTGCTATGCTCCACCGCATCAACTATATTGAACAAATGGGAACAGGCATTGAGCGCATGAGAAACGCTGCACAAGAGGCAGACGTTGCAGAGCCTGAATTCGAGCTAAACAACTTTTTCAAAGTTACGTTTAGAAGAAGCACACTCGATACTTCAAGTGACACACAAGCGACCGCAAGCGACCATAAGCGACCGCAAGCGACCGTAAGCGACATTAACCGACATCCAAGCGACACCCAAGCGACACTAAGCGACAGAAAGTCGACAATCATCTCATATCTTGAAGAACAAGATAAAGCATCATCTCCTGACCTTGCTCGCCATATGGGTGTAACTCCAAATTGGGTGCGTACAATCCTACGACAAATGGCTGTGGATGGGACAATAGAGAAAATCGGTGACAACCGATCTGCATATTATGTATTAAAACGCAAATCTTGAGGTGCATGAATTTAGGTTGGTTATAAACAATCGAAACCAATTATTTATGTACTATATGAAATACCTTGACAAACAGAACCGTCCCCCCCTGTCTTGTTACATTTTTCGGGTGAGGTGGTCGCCGGCGAGGGTTATGCCGGATTCGGCCTGGGTGCGGAGGTCTTTTTCAAATTGTAGTATGATACCGGTGGAAAATGCGTCGCCTGCGCCTGTGAAGTCTTTGACTACGACGGGAACTGCGGGTACGAATATTGCGTTTTTGTAGTCTGCGGCACAGACTCCCGCCATTCCCATTGTTATAAATACTCTTGTAACTCCCCTGCTTACGATATTATTGCAGGCTTGTTTAACACGTTCTTTTGTATCGAGTGTAATTCCCGTCAGTTTTTCTGCTTCGAGGCGGTTAAGTTTTAATATATCGATTCTGTTTAAGAATTTTTCTATTCTCGGTATTCTGTCTACAGATACTGCATCGACCATTACCGGGCGGTGGTCACGCAGTTCAAGTGCGACGTTTATTATTTTTTCCGAAAGGTTTAAGTCCATTACCAATAAATCTGCATCGAAAATCAATTTTTTGTGTTTTGTGATTTCTGCTGTTCTTATTGATTCGGGTGCTGTAATTGCAGTAAATCCCGTATGCAGCTCACCGTCGTTTTCTTTTGTCGCAAGATAAACGCCGGTGCTTGCATTGCTTTTTATTATCCACGCATCCGTGTTTACACCAATGTCCTTACAGCTTTCCATGAGCATTTTTCCGAACGGGTCTTTTCCTATTGCTGCGATTAAATCAACATCGACACCCCGCAGAGCAAGCATTGCCGCAATATTTCTTGCGACTCCGCCCGCTTTTAAGCTTACGTCGGCAGGATTTGATTCGCCTTGAACAATCGCCGATTTGCTTTTAACAATGATGTCAATATTTGCTGCTCCGATTACTGCTACCCGCATGGACTTTCTCCTCCTGTTTTTTTATTGAACCGTTTGTGCCGGTGCTTCTTTTCCTTTTTCCTGTTTTTGCACAGAAGAACCGTCCCCTTGTGCTGTTTGTGCTTTTGCTTGTTTTATGCTAAGGGCGATGCGTTTTCTTTGGGTGTCTACTTCGAGGACTATGACATTTACGATATCGCCGACTTTGACTTCTTCTGACGGGTGGCGGATAAAGCGGTTTGCGATTTCCGATACATGCACAAGACCGTCCTGATGTACGCCTATGTCTACAAACGCTCCGAAGTCGATTACGTTTCTGACTGTTCCCGTAAGTACCATTCCCGGTTTCAAGTCATTCATATCGAGAACGTCTGTGCGGAGCTGAGGCGGCGGTAGCTCATCACGAGGGTCACGGCCGGGCTTTTGAAGCGAAGATACGATATCCTTTAATGTGGGAATACCTACACTGCAGGCTTCCGCTACGGTTGCCTCTCCTCTTTTTTCTATCATATCATCAATCGGCGGCAGGGCTCCGACATCTTTTAGTGTAAGCCCGAAGGTTGTAAGCAGCTCCTTTGCTGCTTTATATGACTCGGGGTGAACCGAGGTATTGTCAAGCACGTTTTTAGCACCGGGGATTCGCAGGAAGCCGGCACATTGTTCATATGCTTTTGGCCCGAGCTTCGGAACTTTCAGCAGTGTCTTTCTGTCGGGGAACGCTCCGTTTTCTTCTCGGTATGTAACAACATTTTTTGCAATCATCGGTCCGAGTCCCGCCACTCTTTCAAGCAGCGGAGCCGATGCGACATTTAAGTCGACACCGACGTTGTTCACGCAATCCTCTACAACCCCGTCAAGCGAGCTGCTTAATTGTGCAGGCGGCATATCATGCTGGTACTGTCCTACACCGATTGATTTCGGGTCGACCTTAACAAGCTCGGCAAGCGGGTCCTGCAGCCGTCTTGCAATTGAAACGGCAGAGCGTATCGAAACATCAAACTGCGGGAATTCATCTGCAGCTATTTTTGATGCTGAATAAACCGATGCTCCGGCTTCATTTACCATCATGTATGAAACTCCGGGTGTTTCCTTAATCATATCCGCAACAAAGATTTCGGTTTCTTTTGAAGCTGTCCCATTTCCTATCGCTATAACTGTAACATTGTGTTTTTTTATCAGTTTTTTAAGGGTTGCGGATGCCTCTGCTATTTTGGATTCCGGTGGTGTCGGATAAACCACTGTAGTATCGAGTACCAGACCCGTTGCGTCTATAACAGCGCATTTACAGCCTGTGCGGTATGCAGGGTCGACTGCAAGAATATTCTGTCCTCTGACCGGCGGCTGCATCAGCAGTTGCTTTAAGTTAACTGCAAACATTTTTATTGCCTGTGTCTGCGCTCCTTCGGACAAATTCCCCCGAAGCTCCCGCTCGAGTGATGGATATAACAGCCTGTCCCAGCTGTCGTCTATTGCTCTTTGAATAAACTCCGTTGCGGGTGTGTCATATTCTTCGAGGATTTCGTTATCCATGATATTAAGTGCCGCATCGTGCGGTACCTTTAGTGTTACCTTAAGAGCACCTTCTTTTTCTCCCCTGTTTATTGCCAGAATACGATGGTGCTGTATACGGCTGAGCGGTTCTTCAAACTCGTAATACTGCTGATAGACGGGGTTGCCATCTCCTGCTTTTTCACTACAGAGTATTCCTTCTTTGAATAATAACGGTCTAAGTTTTGCACGAAGTGCCGCATCATCGGAAAAGTCCTCGGCAAGAATATCGCAAGCACCGTTTATGCAGCTTTGTGCATCGGCAATTCCTTTTTCCTCGTCTATATATTTTTCTGCAATTTCAAGCGGCGATACATTGCTTTGCTCCTGCGAAATAAGCCACTCTGCAAGCGGTTCAAGCCCCTGCTCTCTTGCAACAGTTGCCCTTGTGCGGCGTTTTTGTTTATACGGCCTGTATATATCTTCAACAGCAGCAAGTGTCTGCGCTTTTTCAATCGCTTCAATCAGTTCATCGGTGAGCTTGCCCTGTGATTCAATGGAATCACGCACCTCCTGCTTACGCTTATCAAGATTTCGCAGATATTGCAATCTGTCTGCAAGCTCCCGCAATTTCTGGTCATCCATTGCACCATGCAGCTCCTTGCGGTATCTTGCAATAAAAGGAATAGTATTCCCCTCATCAATCAAATTAATCATGTTTGTAACATAAATCTGCTGACACTTAAACTCGCTTGCCAAAATTGAATCATATGAAAACGCCAATGTAAGTTCCTCCATGTTTAAGATTCTCTTGCTCGTCGAAACAGTAATATAATTCTGCTGCTTGGTCTCAAAATCGTTAACGCTTCATATAAATCTTCAAAACTTCACGATGCCCGGAAGCGTTTCACTAATGTCGCCCTGCACATCAGAAATATATTACTGTTCCGACTTCGCTTTATATAATATCATAATTTTGATTTGGCTTGCAAATGAAATTAGCAAATTGTATAGTATAAATATGGGGGATTCTGATATGCTTTATGGTGACTACAAGACCATACTTTCTGCTAATAACGGTATGAATTTATACCGCGGGTGCAGTCATGGGTGTATTTATTGTGACAGCAGAAGTCATTGTTATCAGATTAATCACGATTTTGAAAACATTGAGGTCAAGCGTAATGCTGTCAAGATTTTTGAGTCTCAGCTTTCACGCAAACGTAAGCCTTGTATGATTGGTACAGGCTCGATGTGTGACCCTTATATTCCTCTTGAAGAGGAGCTGCAGCTGACGAGGCAGTGTAATGAGCTTATTTTACGTTATGGCTTCGGTTTGAATATACTTACAAAGTCAGCTCTTATTATGCGGGATATTGATTTATTCAAGAAAATAAACGAGAAAACTAAGTGCGTTGTGCAAATCACGCTGACTACATATGATGAGGATTTATGCCGTATCATTGAGCCGAATGTATCGACGACAGCCGAGCGTTTTGCAGTACTTGAAGCAATGCGTGATGAGGGTATTCCGACTGTTGTATGGCTTGACCCGATTTTGCCGTTTATTAACGATACCGAGGATAATCTGCGGGGAATTCTGGATTACTGCATAAAAGCAAAGGTTAAAGGAATCGTCTGCTTTGCAATGGGTACAACAATGCGTGAGGGAAGCAGGGAGTATTTCTACAGCAAGCTTGACGAACATTTCCCATGGGTCAAGCAGCAATACATCCGCACCTTTGGCAACGCCTACGAATGCCACAGCCCCGACAACCACCGCCTAATGGAAATCTTCCGTGATATATGCAAAAAGAACAACATCCTCCACAAAATGGACGACGTCTTCTCCTACCTCCACAAATTCGAAACAAAAGAGCAACAACTGTCATTGTTTTAGAGTCGAGTATATATTTAAATTATTCTATTCTGCCCAGTTTAGGGTTCTGGTGATGGCTTTGGTCCAGTTTTGGAGGGAGGTTGTTCTTTTTTGTTCGGAGATTTGCGGGGTGAAGGTTTTGGCGGGTTGCCATTGGGTTTTTAGTTCGTCTGTGTTTTGCCAGACGCCGGTGGCGAGGCCGGCGAGATAGGCGGCGCCGAGGGCGGTTGATTCGCTTATTTTTGGAAGGCGGACATTTTTTGCCGAGATATCGGCTTGAAACTGCATTAGAAGTTTGTTGACGGATGCACCGCCGTCTGCTTTTATTTCAGGGATTTGCATGCCGGTGTCGTTTTCCATTGCTTTTATCATATCGTTGCTTTGAAATGCGATTGATTCCAGTGCCGCCCGCATAATGTGTTCTTGTGTCGTCCCTCTTGTGATGCCTATGATGCAGCCTCTTGCATACATATCCCAATACGGTGAGCCGAGACCTGTGAAGGCGGGCACAAAATATACACCGCCCGAGTTTTCCACCTTTGCCGCATGTTCTTCCACTTCATGGCTTTCGGTGATTATTTTCAAGCCGTCTCTTAGCCACTGTACAACCGCTCCGCCCGTGAACACGCTTCCCTCAAGCGCATATGACGGCTTATTGCTGTTGCTTGCGGCTATTGTTGTAATCAGGCCGTTTTTGCTTGTGTATGCTTCATTTCCCGTGTTCATCAGGAGAAAGCACCCGGTTCCGTATGTGTTTTTGACTTCGCCTTTATCAAAGCAGCATTGACCGAAAAGGGCCGCCTGCTGGTCGCCTGCTATTCCGGCTATCGGTACATCAATGCCTTGCAAACCCGTGCAGCCGTAAATTTCGCTTGAGGAACGCACCTCGGGCAGCATTTGCTTCGGAATATCGAGTGCTTTGAGTAAGTCATCGTCCCAACTAAGTGTATGTATGTTGAAAATCATTGTTCTGGACGCATTTGTGTAGTCGGTAATGTGAACCTTGCCGTCGGTAAGCTTCCAAAGCAGCCATGTGTCAACTGTTCCGAAAAGCAGCTCGCCTTTTTCTGCTTTTTCTCTTGCGCCTTTTACATTTTCCAAAATCCATGCGATTTTAGAGCCTGAGAAATATGCATCCGGTATAAGTCCGGTTTTGTCGCGTATTGTGTCCTTTAATCCTTGAGATATTAGCTTTTCTATAATCCCTGCTGTGCGGCGGCATTGCCAGACGATTGCATTGTATACGGGTTTGCCTGTTGATTTTTCCCAGACGATTGTTGTTTCCCGCTGATTTGTGATCCCTATTGCCGCTATGTCCTTAACATTAACGCCGCTTTGAGCAACCGCTTCCATCATCACCGACATCTGCGAAGAATATATCTCCATTGGGTCATGCTCAACCCATCCCTCTTTTGGGTATATCTGTGTATACTCTTTTTGAGCAAGAGAGACTATATTTTGCTTTTCATCAAATAATACCGCACGGGAGCTTGTTGTTCCCTGGTCGAGAGATAAAATGTATTTTGGCATGGTTTGCTCCTTTGCATAGCTGGGACACACCTTTTAGCCGTTTAAGGAATGTCCCCTAACAAATTCTGTGGCTGCTTCGCCGGCTTTGTTTGCTTCGAGTGTTACGTTGTCTACTATGTCATGCACATGCAGGGCGTTGCCGCAGACGAAGATGCCGGGGGTTGAGGACTGCACATTTTTATTGTCGATTGTTATTCCGGCTGCGTTTATCAATTCGTTTTCGGGAATTAACCCTGCCGAGAGAAGAACGGTGTCGCACTCGAATACTTGTTCTGTCCCCGGTATTACATTGCGGTTTTCATCGATTTTTGATACTACAACTTTATCTACACGGGTTTCGCCTTGAATATCGGTTACCGAATGTGACAGCAGCAATGGAATATCAAAGTCATTAAGGCACTGTGCAACATTTCGGAGCAGTCCCCCGGGGTGCGGCAGAATTTCCACTACCGCAAGGACTTTTGCGCCCTCCAAGGTCATTCGTCTTGCCATTATTAGGCCGACATCACCGCTGCCGATTATAACTATTCTTTTGCCGGGCATGTAGCCTTCCATATTGACGTATCTTTGAGCCGCTCCCGCAGTTATGACTCCCGAGGGTCTTGTACCTGCGATTCCCAAAGCTCCTCTTGCACGTTCACGGCAGCCTGTTGCCAGGATAATGCTTTTTGCTTTTAATATCTGAAAACCGGATTTTTCACCTGATAAATGCACTTCCATATCTTTAGTCACTTTCAGTGCCATTGTGTCGGTCAATACTTCAATTGATGTTTCGGGCAGTAAATTTATAAAACGCCATGCGTATTCCGGCCCTGTCAGTTCTTCTTTGAAATATTCAAGTCCGAAGCCGGGATGTATGCACTGGTTTAAAATACCGCCGAGCATACTATCTCTTTCTGCAATAAGGATTTTCCGTAACCCTTTTTCCCATGCCGAATATGCTGCGGCGATTCCCGCAGGCCCTCCCCCTATTACAATTAAATCATAGATTTTTATCTTTTTCACAAATTGTCTTCCTTGGTTTTTGAGGTCAGGATATATGTTCCTGCTTTGTCCTGCAATATATCCGTAAAATCACATTTATAGTGCTTTGCCAGTATTTCAAGTATTCGGGGTCCGCAAAACCCTCCCTGACAGCGTCCCATTCCCGCTCCTGTTCTGCGTTTTACGGCATCAATTGAACGTGGCGGTATCGGTGATTCCAGTGCATCAAGTATTTCACCCTCTGTGACGGTTTCACAGCGGCAGATCACATGCCCGTATGCGGGGTTTTTCTTTATAACAGCGGATTTTTCTTCGGGATTGAGTTTATTAAATCTTATATGCCTGCGAGAATCGATAAAACCCTGTTTATTAATTAAACTCATTCCGTTGCCGGTAAGCATTTCCGCTGCCATTTTTGCAATTGCGGGTGCGGCAGTAAGTCCGGGTGATTTTATGCCTGCAAGGTCGATAAACCCCGGTTTTACTTCCTTAATAATAAAATCATCATTTTCCGTATGTGCGCGATTTCCCGAAAATGTGCGGATTACTGCGGAAAAGTCGATTCCCGGAACCGATTTCCCTGCGGTTTGCTTGACAAACTCAAGTTCGTCGGCTGTTGTTGATACATCGTCTTTTGAGTCTGCCGATATATTGCCCGGGCCTACCATTAAATTACCGTGAACCGTTGGAGTCACAAGCACTCCTTTTCCCGCTTTTGACGGGCATTGGAAGATAACGCTATTTACCCTTGTCCCTTCGCTTTTATCGAGCAGCCAGTATTCCCCTTTTGCAGGTGTAATCGTAAATTCCGGCTCTGCAATCATGTTATGAATATCATCGGCATATAACCCTGCTGCGTTTATTATTGTCCGTGCTTCAAAAGCACCCTTGCTTGTTTGGATTTCATACCCGCCGTTTATTTCATTGATTCTTGTTACTTTATGTTCAAGTAAAATCTCCGCACTGTTTCGGGCAGCAGTTTCGGCAAGTGCAAGCGTATACTCCCACGGGTCAACTATCATTGCCGTGGGTGCGTGCAGTGCTGTTATTACGTTGTTATTTACATTCGGTTCAAGCTTTAAAACGTCTTCTCTGTTTAAGATTGCAACTTCTTCGACACCATTTTTGATTGCTCTGTTATATAAACGCTCAACGAGATTGACTTCGTCATCGTTTAATGCAAGGACAAACGCTCCGCAGTGCCTGTACGGGATGTCGAGTTTTTCGCACAGCTCCTTTGCAAGCTTTACGCCTTCAACGTCGAGCTTTGCCATAAGTGTTCCGGGTGAAGGGTCATAACCCGCATGGATGATTGCGCTGTTTGCTTTTGTTGTCCCCATAGCGACATCGTTTTCACTCTCGAAAACGGTAATTTTAATGTCATAGTGCGAAAGCTCGTAAGCACATGCCGCACCAACGATTCCGCATCCTATAACAGCTACATCAATCAAGTGCTTACTCCTTTACTTTGATAGGTTTGCATCTAAAAATGCGATTATATCCTCGCAGTAAGGCACTTGGTTAATATCGTTGTGAATTGCATGGTTTGACTCATATTTTTTAAGAGTTACAATATCACCTGCTTTTTCGGCAAACTCTATCATTTCCTTATTCGAAACAATCACTTCGTTTGAAGCATATGCAAGATAGGTTTTAACCGGCAGTTTTTCGGCATTGCCGAGTGCATAATCGCAGGCGTTCATAATACCGTCAAGCATCCGTACGGAAATGAAGCCGTGATAATACGGGTCTGCAGAATAGGTTTTATTTTTTACTTCGTCACTTGAAATTTTCTCATGATTGAGTTTTCTGTGGATTCTGAATTTCGGCATAACTTTGCTTAAAAACCTGACAAGACTGCGGGTTGTCGGAGATAGAGGCGGTGTCAGTTCAAACCATGGTGATTCAAGAATTGCGCAGGAATATTCCTTCACCTGCTCCGGGGGGATTTTAAGCAATGTGTTTGCGATTATATTTCCGCCCATGCTGTGACCGTACAAGGCTATCGGTGTGTCCGGTGCCATCTTCTTTACTTCTGCGGTTACAGAGACAATATCATCGACAAAACATTCATAGTCCTGGATTTGCCCGTGCCAGCGCTTTGCTCCTTCGGGAGGTTTGCCGTGACCTCTCTGGTCTATAATAACGCTTGCATAATTACCCTTCCATAAAAACTCAGCAAACTCAATATAAGAATCCGCATGCTCGCCGAATCCGTGACTGATTATTACAACGCCTTTCTTTTCAGCATCTTCAATATTAAATGTAACAACCGGGATTACAGCTCCGTCCTTTGCGTTAACTTTGATGTAATTAATGTTTTTCATATTTGATTACCTCTTGTCTTATAATATAATCTCAGTTTTTGGCACCAACCTCCGGGGGTGGGACGTCCTTGTTTGAGTATATTGCCATGACTGTATCAAAATCGTCTACGATTTTACTGTCGATGAAACCTTTTTCCGCCATGCTCCATAGAATCGGCATTGTCTCCTCATGGCTTCGTCTTGCATGATAGGGTCTTTCTTCACTTACTGCCTGATAAATATCGGTACACGCAAGCAGGCGGTCGACAAAGTCCAGTTCTTTTTCATCAATTCCGAAATGATAACCCGAGCCGTTCAGTTTCTCATGATGGCTTGATGCCCAATGGCAGATCTCTTCAAATCCGGTAATGCCGCTGAGCATGTCATATGTTCCTTTTACGTGAGCTTTTATTATTTCAAACTCATCATCGGTAAGTTTTGCGGGCTTATCGAGAATTTCATTCGGAGTTGCAAGCTTGCCGAGGTCATGAAGTGCTGCTGCAAGATAGACTTTTGCACGTTTTTGCTGGTCGAAGCCGTAATAACCGCTCATTAACCAGGCTCTGTTTGCTATCTGCTCCGAGTGTTTTTTTGTAAAAGGCGATTTATAGTCGATTATTTTTGAAGCAAGAGCCGCAATGTTTATTATCTCATCACCCTCGATATCGACTTCCCATACAGGTAACACTTTTGCAGCTGTTTCTATAATATTTTCATCACGAAGAGATTCCAGGACATCCTCGTTAAATATTGCAAGAAATGCACCGGAAGCTTCTTTTGTAAAACGTATGCCCGATTGCTTTTCAACTTCGGCTTTGATTTGCGGGATTTTATCTGCCGTAATCCTTTGAAGATGATGCTCAACATCAATCATATCCGCAATTGCGATAATTCCCGCTCCGACGGGAAACTCCCCATCTTTTTTCTTAAACGGGCCTTTTCCGTCGGGATGCTCATGGTGGTATAAAATAAGGCCGCTTATATCAAAATCAAATGGTATCTTTTCAATGTTCCGCTGACCGTACTCGCAATGCAGCCTGAAATCCATTTTTCTTTCATTTGTTGAAAACTTATAACGGATATACTCGGTCAGAGCATTGTCGTGAAACAATGCACATGTAGAAATTGCTTTTATCTCCGCATCACTCATGTCTAACTCCTTAGCCATAAGAGATGACAGAACCGCTATGCGTTTTCCGTGATATGTACTCGCTCCGAGCAGCTCATGCTCCACTATGTCGAGCGCTGTTCCTATTGCCTGGATGAGTTCATTCATGCGAATTTTCATATTAAATCACCGCTTTCTTATGATGTCTTTTGCTCGAAATATGATTTGGGGTGCTCGCAGACGGGACATTGCTCGGGCGGGCTTTCGCTTTCCGATTTATACCCGCATACTCTGCATACCCAGCTTACATTTTCCGACTTATTAAATATCGAACCGTCCTCAATGCTTTGAAGAAGTTTTTTATACCGCTCCTCATGTTCCTTTTCGACATCGGCAACGGCATTAAATAAAAAAGCAATGTTGTCAAAGCCTTCTTCGCGTGCGGTTTCCGCCATTTTTATGTATTTACCGGTCCATTCGGAATTTTCGCCTTTTATTGCGTCCTTCAGGTTGTCAGCAGTATTTGGAAACCCGCCGTCGCACAGCAGCTTAAACCAAACCTTGGCATGCTCCATTTCGTTATTTGCTGCACTTTCAAAGACCGCTGCTATTTGTTCATAACCGTCACGCCTTGCTTGAGTCGCAAAAAAAGTGTATTTGTTTCTGACGATGCTTTCATCGGCAAATGCTTCCATAAGGTTTTTTTCTGTTTTTGTTCCTTTAAGATTTGCCATGTTCAAATTTTCCTTTCAATGTGAAATCCTGTTGCTTTATTGTATCTAATTTGCATTTTTATAGCAAGAGAAAATGCGTTAATGTTTAAGCAATGTCAAACATCACTTAAATCAACGCATTTTTTGTGTTCTATAATTACTGTCCTGCAGGTTCATGTTAAACCGTTAGCAGTTATTTAGGACTTGTTTCTCCCTGCAATACCGTGCTTGTTTTCTCCGGTCATTGAAAATACGACCCACTCAGCCACATTTGTTGCATGGTCGCCGATACGCTCAAAGTACTTTGCAATCATAATAAGGTCTATCGCATGGCTGCTTTGGTCGATGTCAGACTTAATGAGTCTTATCGCATCTTCCTTAACGAGTGTGAATAAATCATCAACCACATCGTCGTAATCGATTACATCCTTTGCAAGCTCAAGGTCGCTCCTTACGAAAGCATCTATTGCCCTTGTAACCATTGTCAGTGTTGCTTCCGCCATTTGCGGGATATGCTCAAGCTTTCCGATAGACTTACCTTCGGCGAGGAAAATCGCAAGCTCGGATATATCGGAGGCATGGTCACCGATACGCTCAAGGTCGACAATAATTTTCGACACTGCAAGAATTAACCGTAAATCTCCGGCAATAGGCTGCTGCCGCATTATGATTTTCTGGCACATGTCTTCAATCAGGTCTTCCATATCGTCTATGTTGTCATCATTTTCAATAACTCTTTGCGCAAGCTCCTCGTCTTGTTCAATAAGAGCTTTACTTGCGTCTGCAATTGCTCTTTCTACAATCGCTCCCATCTCAACCAATTTTCCGTTTAACTGGTTAAGCTGCTCGTCAAAGTTACTTCTCATCTATTCCCTCCGTTTCTTTCATATCGTTATTTTACTGCTGTTGCGTTTTACGTTTATCCGAATCTGCCCGTTACATAGTCATATGTTCTTTTGTCATCGGGGGTTGTAAGGATTTTTTCACACGGACCTTCCTCAACCAGGTCACCCATCAGTATAAATGCAATCCGGTCCGATATTCGGCTCGCCTGCTGAACATTATGCGGAGCAAGAACAACCGTAACCTGTTCTTTGAGTTCAACAAGAGACTCTTCAAATTTTGCCGTGGAAATCGGGTCGAGTCCCGAGCATGACCTGTCAATCAGGATAACCTCCGGATTTAAGGCTATAACACGTGCAATGCACATACGTTGCTGCTGACCGCCCGATAACGACATTGCGGGGATATGCTGCCTGTCCTTGACCTCGTCCCACAATGCGGCTTTTCGCAGGGCATATTCAACACGCTCCGAAATTTGGTTTTTACTCATCTTACCGTTAACTTTTAATCCGTATGCAATGTTTTCGTAAATTGATATCGGAAGCGGTGTCGGTACTTCAAATACCATGCCTACACGTCTTCGAAGTGCCGTTGCACTTACATCGGGAGCAAAAATGCTCTTTCCGTCAAGTAAAATATCACCCTCAAAACGTACACCCCTGTCAAGGTCACTCAATCGGTTCAGTGCCCGCAGTAAGGTTGTTATCCCGCTGTTTGCAGGACCTAAAACCGATAATATCTCATTCGCTCTGATGTTCAGGTTCAGCGAATTCAACACTCGTTTTTCATTATAATAAAAGCTGAAATTGATGATTTCAAATTTACTGTGCACTTTAAACTCCTTATTTATCTTACAAAACGGTTTACCAGCGCATTAAATACAACGTTAATCAGGAAAATCAATATAATCAACAGTGCGGCTGTGCCGTAAGCATTTTCCATTGAAATCCCTTCGACTGCAAGAATATAGAAATGAACCGCCATTGTTCTTGTCGAATCGAAAAGTGAAAAAGCCATCCGCAGAGCAGAACCTGCTGTAAGCATTACTGCTGCTGTTTCGGCAATACAGCGTCCGAGTCCCAGAATTATTCCGTTTGCTATACCCCGAAGAGCCGATGGCAGTACTACTTTGAAAATCGTTTGAGTTTTTGTTGCGCTGAGTGAAAAACTGACCTCACGGTAAATCTTCGGAACGGCAAGAATCGCTTCCTCGGAGGTTCGTATTATAGTCGGCAAAATCATAAATGCAAGAGTCAGTCCGCCCGACAATACCGACCAGCCGAGGTTGAGATATATGACGAAAAAGATGAAACCGAACAGGCCGTATACAATTGAAGGGATTCCTGCAAGCGACTCTGCGCAAAAGCGAATAATTCTTGTGATAACACCCTCTTTTGTGTATTCGGCAAGATAAAATGCCGTGCCGATTCCAAAAGGTGCTGCAATCAAAATTGCGACTGTTGTAACAAGCAGTGTACCGACAACGGCTGAGGCAATGCCTCCCTCCCGTCCCATGCTTCGGGGCATTTCTGTCAGAAAGCTCCAGCTGATAACGGGAATACCTCTTGCGAGTATGTAAATAATGATGAATAAAAGCACGGCAAGTACAAAAACAGCGGCTGTCCAAATTAGGATTTTTGCTATCCTTTCACCGGAGCGTGTGCTTAGTTTCATTGTTCGAGGTTTCCTTTCGTTTTGCTTTACCGGGTCTTGCCGGGTATTATTTATTTGTTCTGATTGTTAGCTTTTATCTTGCACTGTATTGCTTAACCCCAAATTACTTTTGTTTTTTCTTTCGTGTAATATATTGCGCTGTGATATTTAATGTCATTATTAAAATGAAGAGTACAATTCCGGTCGCAAACAATGCCTGCCTGTGGTCTCCTGTTGCATAACCCATTTCAATGCCGATGTTTGTTGTAAGTGTTCTGACAGGGTCAAGGATGGACCTCGGCAGAGCAGGCGCATTTCCGAGTACCATTATAACTGCCATTGTTTCACCTATTGCACGGCCTGTTCCGAGTATTACCGCTGCAACAATGCCGGACTTCGCTGCCGGCAGCTGAACGGAATATATCGCCTGCCAGTGTGACATGCCGAGTGCAAGCGCACCCTCTTTATATGTCCTCGGCAATGCGATTATCGATACCTCCGTTATGCTTATTACCGTCGGAAGAATCATAATCGCAAGTACAATCGACCCTGCGAGAATACTGAGCCCCGGTCCGCCAAGGTAATCGCGTATAAGAGGAACGATAAATATAAGCCCCCAAAATCCGTATACAACCGACGGAATACCTGCGAGCAGCTGAATTGCGGGACGAAACATATTACGGACAGGCACGGGTGCAAATTCTGCGAGGAAAACCGCACTGCAGATACCGATTGGTACTCCAAGAACCATTGCTCCGAGTGTAACCGCAAGAGTTCCGACAATCATGGGGAATATTCCGAATTCACCCTGGCTCGGTGCCCATGTCATTCCGAAAATAAAATTGAAAATACCGACACTTCCGATTATCGGTGCTCCTTGAATAATAATAAATACCGTTATAAGAGCAAGCGCAGATATTGAAGAAAGCGCAAGTGCGAGAAATATACGTTCTGACAGTTTGTCCTTAAAAGTTTTTTTCATTATTCTGCCTCTTTCATGTCGGTAATTAAACCCTCAAGCATAAGAAGACGCTGCCCTTCTTCGGACAGAGCAAAATCAATAAACAGTTTAACATAATCTGACGGTTTTTCTGCCGATACGAAGTAAAATTGCCGAAACAGCGTATAATCACCAAGCATTACGTTATTCCATGTCGGTGCAACGCCGTCAAGCTCAAGCGCTTTGACACTTTGGTCTGCAAGACCGAGTGACAGAAATCCTATTGAATCGATGTCATTGCTTACAAGCTGCCTGACCGAACCGTTTGTATTTTGGACTATTGCACGTGACGTTATAAGGTTGTTTTCCATAAGCATATCTTCAAATGCTCCCCGTGTACCGGAGCCTTCTTCCCTGGTGATAACATGAATGCGTCTGTCTGCTCCGCCTACCTCAAGCCAGTTTGTCACATCTCCCGTATAAATCCTTCGTACCTGCTCAAGTGTAAGACCGTTAACCGGATTTTGCGGATGCACGATTAAAACAAGTCCGTCCTTTGCAATTACTATATTCCACATTTCCTGTTCTTCTTCGGTAAGCTCACGTGAAGACATTCCGATATCTGCCGTCCCCGATTGTGCCGCTCTTATTCCGGTAGAAGACCCTCCGCCTTGAATATCAACTGCACGGTCAGGGAAAATTATTGAATAATTTTCCGCAAGTACTTCGGCATACGGTTGAACCGATGTGGAGCCTGCAACGATAACGGTATTTCCCGCTCCCGAACTGCATGCGGTGAGTGTAAATACCGATAAAATTAATAAAATTAAAACGGTAAGCCTCATTTGGTCTGTACCTTTCTATCCGAATCTTCCGGTAATATAGTCCTCTGTTACCGTACTTTTCGGTTTGGAGAATAAATCAAGAGTCGGGCCGTACTCGTGTAACGAACCCACAAGATTTTTATTGAGCATAATAAAAGCCGACATATCAGAAACACGCCGGGCTTGCTCCATACTGTGTGTGACAATAATAATTGTGTATTTTTTAACGAGTTCAAACATAAGCTCTTCGATTTTCATAGTTGACTCGGGGTCAAGAGCGCTGCATGATTCATCCATCAAAATTACATCGGGCTCAACCGCTACGGCTCTTGCAATGCATAAACGCTGCTGTGCGCCTGCGGGCAGCTCCTGTGCGGATTTGCCGAGGTCGTCTTTGACTTCATCCCAAAGTGCAACCTGTTTAAGGCTCCGCTCGACTGTTTCATCAAGACGTCTTCTGCTTTTAATTCCGTGCCGTTTCGGTGCAATAGTTATATTTTCATAAATACTCATCGGAAAAACGTTCGGTTTTTGAAAAACCATTCCGACTTTTTTTCTGTGCTCAACGACATCAATATTTTTTCCGTAAATCGGCTTTTCATCCAATAAAATCTCACCTGTTGTTTTACACGAAGGGATTAAGTCATTCATGCGGTTGAAAACACGCAGAAGTGTGGACTTGCCGCAACCCGACGGTCCGATAATTGCGGTAATTTTACACTCTTCGATATCCATTGTTATATCCTCAAGCGCATGGAATGAACCGTAGTGCAGATTCAGGTCTACGGTTCTTATTTTAATTTTCGGCTTTGTTTCTGTCACAGCTACCTGCCTATGTTTTTATGTAAACAAGTTGTTAAGTATCGCAAAAATATCGTCATCATCATATCATTATACTGTAAAAATAACAGTGGTAATTATCAATAAAAAAGGTGCGTTTTGGTTCTCTTTTTTTGTTATGGGGAAGTTTTGATTTTTCATTTGCTTTTTTTATGAAATTTATGTTTGTTATTGATTACGCTTAGCTCTTTTCCTTGCTGTCACAGAAAAGAATAACACCGCCTGTTATTTCATAATCATGGACCGGGCTGAAAAAGACATTATAGCTTTTACCGTCTTTATTAAATGCAATTTCAATGTTCTTCCCTGAAAGACATTCTTCAACACCTTTTTGGAATCCGGCATCACGATTTACATGCAAAATGTTCATTCCGACAAGATTATCTCCGCCCAGAATGCCGGTTGCACTTTTATTTACGGACAGCATTATCCCGTCTTTATCCATGAGTACAAGCCCCTCTTTCATGCTGCCTGTGATTGCATCAATCGTTTCCGCACGGTTTTTGAGCATGGTAACCTGATTTGCTATTTCGGACTTTTGCCGGTCTATTTTTCGCATAAACGGCGAAAGCTCATCGTATGCCGGCGGGTTATCCGTATCGAAATCGATGTTATTTAGCGGATTGATAATACTTTTTGTCAGCCTGCCTGCAAGGATACCTGCAATTATTAAAACGGTTATTGTGATACCCGTCAAAGAAAGAAGTACATCGGTAAATACTCCCGTAATCCTGTCGACGGTTTTTGATATCCGCAGTACGTTGCCGCTGCTCAGCCTGATTGCATAATAATATGTGTCGGTGTTGTTTGTTGCGGAAAATCTCATTGACTCTCCCCAACCGTTTTCCAGAGCTTCCTTAAACTCTTCACGGTCAGCGTGATTTTCAAGAGTTGCCGGATTTGCTTTGTTATCAAGCAAAACCGTGCCGTCATATGAAATTATAGTTATTCTTGCAGCATCGGCATTGAAGTTGGAATAATTAAAAGAAAGATTCTGCTCCACGGCATTATTAAGAATCTCCGCAACAAGATTTGCCCTGTCTTTAATCGAAGTAATCTCTCTGACCCTCGTTGCATTATAAACAATAATACTCACCGACGCCGTAAGCATCAGCACACAAAGCAAAACCAGAACAAAAAAACTGATAAATATACGCTTCTTCATAAACACTCCCCGAGTTTTTTTACGATTATTTTATATTATACCATAAAAACTGTCTATCAAGATGAACTTCATCTTTCTGTATCATTATAAACTGAAATTATCGTTGCTCTCTGAGCAGCTTGCGGTCTATGCAATTTTGTTCAAGAGTCTCTGTTATATTTTTCGGTATACCGTCCGGATAAACCCTGTCATATCCGAGCAGCAGGGCTCCGACAACGGGCTCCAGCTTTGCGTCTATTAAAACTGCATTCGGCAATGCCTGTGTCAGATAAAAATGTAAACGCTCACGCATGATATCTCCGCTTTTCGGGACACCTCCCGACAAAACCACATCAAGGTTTCGCTGACCTATGGATAGTTCATTAACTCCTATTTCAACGTATTTCACCAATTCTTTACACAGCCAATCAAGATATGAAAGTGAAATAGCATCATTTTGCTCTATTGCATGAAACAGTAAATGTGCATAATCCTTATATACCGGATATATCGGTTCTTCATGCTCCGAGCGTCCGGTTGTTATCATCATAAACAACTCATCGACATTTTTATAGCCGGTTTCTTCAAGCAACAGGTCTGTCAGTACTGTTTTACCGCCAAGCTTTGCCTGTGCATCGAGTACTGCCTGAAAAATAAAATTTCCTATAGCATCGGCACCCTGATGTTCACCTTTTAGGTAATAGTGGAACGTGTGCATTCTTCCTTCTTTGTTAAAAACTGCGCAATTTGCACCGCTGCCGAGACATAGTACGGCACAGTCGTTATTTATTATCGTTGTACCCCCGCGTAAGGCTCCGATGCAGTCATTATAAAGTTCTACATTATTAATTCCAAGAGTTTCCCGGATATTTTTCCGCCCGAGTTCATACTCGAAATCCCAATCCGCTCCGGTGCAGCATGCGGAAACATTGCTTATGTCCGGGTAGCTTAACCCTGCTTCATCTATTGCTTTGTCTGCCGCATGACGGATTCGGACCATTCGTATATTACGGCGCTCTCCCGGAATCTGCTTCCAATCCCTGTCGTTTCCGTAACCAAGTATATTTCCCTTATCATCGGCAATTAACACATCGGTTTTAGTTCCACCCTGGTCTATTGACAAAATAACCGGCATTATGAATCACCCCGCTTAAATATATTCATTTTTTGAAAAACAATGGAAGGTAGTCCTTGTTTGCTTCAAGCATTTTGTCGAAAAGTTTTTTTGCAACATCATAATCGCCGACAAGCGGATGATGAGTCAGTGCCATAAGGGCAGTGTCATAATCTCCGGTAACAGCTGCCTCTGCGGTGAGCATTTCATAATTTTTGACCATCGAAATAAGGCCCCAGACTGCTTTCGGCGGGGGTTCTGCCGTTACGGGCTTTATTCCGCTTGAGTTAATAAGAACCGCTGTTTCAACAACCGCATTATCAGGCAAAAACTTAAATACTCCGTTATTCGGCACATTAACAACATGCCATGTATCGTTGTTATTATAAATTGCGGTCATTACGTCCGTTGCCACAGTTGAATAGCCTCCGCCTCCCCGTTTTTTTAGTGACGGTGGTTTGTCTGCAAATTCGGGGTTGTTAAAGTCTTTGAATATTTCCTTTTCCATTTCAAGAACAACTTCGCCTCTTGATTTTTTTTCTTTTTGCAGTTTTTTGAGTACCGTGTTTCTGTGGTAATAATATTGCAGGTAGCCGCTGAGTATAACTCCCAGTTTTACGGAGAGCTCTGCCGATACCGTATCAACATCGGATGCGACCTTATTAAGTTCATGTTTTGTAAGGCTGCGTCCTTTTATGGTGATGTTATATGCATAGTTAAGATGGTTGAGCCCGAAAATGTCGTATTTGACATCTTTTGCATTTACTCCCAGGACTTCGGAGACTATCCATGCAGGACGGATTCCGCCGGAACATAGTGCCGCGCATTTAATATCAGTATAATCATGGAGTACCTGGGAAATTATTCCGGTCGGGTTTGTATAATTAATCATCCATGCATCGGGAGCGTTCTTTTTCATTGAGTCTGCAATTTCCATCATGGCGGGAATTGTGCGCAGGGCTTTCATAAATCCGCCGGGTCCTGTTGTTTCCTGTCCTATTAGACCCATTGAAAGAGGGATTTTTTCATCATTTATACGGCAGATATTTCCTCCGACACGAATTTGCGGGCATATAAAGGATGAGCCTGAAACAGCTTTGTCCAAGTCGGTTGTGGATTCAAGCTTTACTTGCAAATCCAGCTTTTTTGCATATCGTTTGCAAAACCCGGAAACGGCTTCCAACCGTTTTGAATCGATGTCCATAAGCGAAATTTTAGTAACCGGTAACCGTTCTTTTATTTCCGCAAGCTTTTCAATAAGTTCGGGTGTGTATGAGCTGCCCGCACCGATAATGGATATTTTCATACCTGCTGTTCTCCTTTATGATCTTCTGTTCTACATCTTTGCTGCCGCTTCGCTGTCAACTATAAATATAACATTCGGATGAAGACGCAAAACAGATGCGGGTACATCCTCTGTTACGGGGCCGTTTACTACATTCTTCACCATTTCCGCTTTGGTTTTACCGGACGCAACAAGCAGGATTTTTTTTGACATCATTATATCACGGATACCGACAGTAATCCCGAACTTCGGCACCTTTTCCTCTCCGCCGAAAAGAACGGCTCTGGCTGCCGCTGTGCTTTGCGGAATCGGAACTATATGAAACGAACTTTCAAACGGAGTTCCCGGCTCGTTGAACGCAATATGCCCGTTTTCACCGATTGCGATGACTTGCAGGTCAATACCACCGAAAGACTTGATTTTGTTCTTGAAAACATCCAGCTCCAGCTCAGGCGGAGAACTCATGCCGTTTGGTATATAAGTATTTTCCGGGCAAATATTTATATGGCTCAGTAACTCGTTTTGAATCCTGTAAGAGCAGCTTGCAGGGTTATCGGGTGCGGCTCCTATATACTCATCGAGATTGCAGGTTTTTGCAAGCGAATAATCAACCGGCAGTTCACTATGCTGCCTAACAACCTGTTCATGAATACCTTTTGTAGTATTACCTGTGGCAAGCCCGATAGTACTGTCCGGCTTGACAATCACCTGTTTCGAAACCTGCATCGCCGCTTTCCGATTAAACTCTTCTATACTTTGTGTAACTATAAACTGCATATACTAACTCTCCAAGAACTCATAAATTCCATACCCTCATTATACCACAAAAAACCGCCCATTAAGATGAATTTTATTTCACCTAATGGACGGTGTATGGTGGAGCAACCCAACTCAAATACGAATCCTTTTTTGGGTGATAGCTTATGGGTTTGCTGTGGTGGTGACATTGTGATTGCAAGGCTTTCAATCTACTTAGATACATTTAATACCGAAGCACTCATTAACTCACTTGGCATTTTATAGTTATTATTGTCGGAAATATAGATTCTGTTATCTTCAGAATCAAAGATGTATTTGAAATATTCAATAACATTTAAACCGAGTATGCAATATTTTGTGTCATCATGTGGTATTGCAACTTTTATACCTTTAAAAATTTTACCTCCGATGACCATACCGGGAATCATTTTAAGAGAGGCATCACATGATCCGGCTATTCCTGTTAACGGAAAATGTTCGATAACCGGTGATAGTTTGTCGAACCCGAAGAAAAGTGATGTGCTTTTATTTATCACTGTCACATATGCTCCTGTGTCGAAAAGGAAACGTATGGGTTTATTTACATATGTTTCCAAATTATATAAGACAGGTATATCCATATAATAATGGCAGCTTTCAGTGTCAAAAATAAGGGTTTCCCCGGAACTATATTTAAATATCATATCATGCATGTGCTGCCCTCAACGATTCTAATGCAGAAATCAATTCAGGTTTGAATAAATAGAGTTCGGAATGTTCACCATACTCCTCTGATTCAAACTGATCATATATTTTATCTTCAGCACCGGCATACGCACAGTCACCACAAACAACGGGTATACCACTGCTTAGATCTCTTCCGCTTGAAAATTGAGAATTCACGATATATACCCAATATCCACTGTATAACTTCCGTATTTCTTCAACAGAAAGCGGTTTTGTATGGTTTAATAATTTATATGTGCTTGCCATCGTAAACACCTTCCTTTTAGCATCTATTCAATATGTTGACTAAAAACCTTTTGTAGCCGTATTATATCATATTTGACTGCACAACTGCAATAATCATGCTGTCGACGGTTTGATATATCAAAACCTCGCCTTTTTGGTTTACATCTAGGGTCATTCGCTTTTGCTCTTTTCCCGGATAGTTTTAATATTTATTCAAAGTCTTGTACTTTTCTATCAGACCCTCAAGTGTACACATCTTGCTCCTTAACTTGTTAAAATCGAGCCAGTTACCTTCCAGCACGATTTTTGGGCTTTCTTCCATGCCTGTAAACATATCCTGTAGCTCAATTATTATCTCTTTGCCTCGTTGTACCAGACTCTTTTTTTCTGCTTCTTCACTCTCCTTCGAAAAGTCGACAATGGAAACAAGTTTTTTCAGCATCGAAAATTCTCTTGTTTTGAGCATTTCAGTTATACGTGTTCCAACACCTTCGATGTCGCCATCTTCATGTAGCCAGCAAATGACGCAACCTTTATATACTATTTCAGGAATCGTCTGTGTATGTCTTAACCACATTCCGTTTAGTTCTTGCGGGTTATCCTTGATTTCACTCCAACGCATTTTCATGTGTATATCACCTCCTTGTAGGTTAATATTTTGCTACCAGAACAATTACTTCAATGCAGATAGTTCAAAAACTATACATCGCTGGTATTCGTCCCAGTCGTTTTCAACCTCATCATCATAGCTGCCATCATATGTTCTGAAGATTTCATGAGGTATATTGGTGTCAAAAGTCCATGGTACCCCATCTTCGCCATAGTAATATACTCTGATTACATTACAGTCTTGGAGAAGATGTCTCGCATAATCCTCGCTGCCTTCTTCGAGCAATTGACCATCTTTCGACAACACAAGAGTTCCAGCTGGTGCTTTTTTAATTAGTGGGTTAGTATGTCCTTCCTCTCTAATCGCTCCCTCAAATTCAACACGGTCATCCGAATCGCCATAAACGACAACAAATCCTCTCTGTTTTGCTAATAATAATTCTTCTGTGGTTAGATTTGGTTGGCAATTGCGACCATTAAGCATTTTTGCATACTCATTCAGAGTGATATTTGCATGAGCTTTTAAGAAAGCTTCCTGTTTGTCGAGTCCATAATGTCGTTTCAGTTCTGCTAGTTCTTCTATGATACGCGCAAATTCGGTAGCTTCAGAGTTCGGAAGTAATAAATCTCCGAAATAAAACTTTTCAGCATTGTCATTTCCGACAATATCGGTAAACGACCAAAATAATGTACAATCATCTTGATGTTCCTCTCTTAAGACACAGATGCATGGTACTTTTCGTGCTCTCATATCATTTTTACAATAACGGGAATTATCACACCCGTCGCTTGGTTCCAAAACAATATCATTCCACTTGAATGTCAAAGTTCGTTCGCCTGTGATGTACTTATCGTAAACCTTACCCGCATTATGTTCGTACGGTATATCATTCCAATCATCACCGTGGTAATTTGATAAGTTGTGATCACCAAGATAAAATTTTACCTGCTGTCCTTTTCTTTCAAAATCTATTATCTGCATCTTTGTTTATCCCTTTCATTGCTCATTTTCCCTTTTTTCAAGATACTTGGATTCTTCGTTATTATATTTGAATATTCTTGGATAGTCAATATGTTTTTTCAACATTCTTGAAATTATTTTCTATGCTGATATAATAGCTTTAAATACAAAGGTAAAACTGTGGAATAAGGTGCTGTAGATGAATCGAATAAGAGAATTGCGAAAAAAAAAGGATTTAACACAAAAAGAGCTAGCAAAGCACTTACAAATTGCAGACAGTACGCTTTCGTACTGGGAGATGGGAAAGTATGAACCGGATAATAAAGCTCTAATGAAGTTGTCCGAATTCTTTCATGTACCAATTGATTATATTCTGGGTGGCAATTTTGTAAAATGGGATATTTGTGACGAAAGAATACTTTACCCGGGAAATAACGTATCACATCTAACCGTTTCAGAAGCAAATGTGTCGTATAACCAAAACAAAAAATCCGCTGATACAGATAGTACCGGTGGTGTAAAGACTGCTTTCAATCGAGCAGAATTCGCAGGTTTGACACAAGAAGAAACAGATATGCTTGCAGAATATGCTATGTTTTTAAAGTCCCGAAGAAAAAATGAAAAATGATTTTATAGTTAGGACTGTAGGAAGCAAAATTCTGAGCAAACCAAGAGTTCGCCTTTATTCTCGGGAATCATATATCCGCACTCTTATGGACGGTTACATACCACGCCCGATGCCACCGCTTGATTATCACGCCATGATGAGAGAGTTTCATGCGATTGGAAACAACTTAAATCAAATCGCTCAAAAAGCTCATGCTTTAAAAGTTATTGACTCCAAGCGATATGATTCCGCTGTATTGCAGTTCATAAAGGCACTTACAAACATCGAGGAATATATGCTCTTGCCTGAAAAAATGAAACACATCAATGGCAACCCCAACACAGCAAATGAAAAAATATAAAAGAGAAAGTGAGAATTATAAAAATGAAAAAAGAACAACAAACAACCCTACCGACAAATGAAAATCAAGCCCCTGCGACCCAAGACAAAGTTGAAATGCTCCCAGTTTCAAAGCTTGATGGGTTTAAGTCACACCCATTCAAAGTAACGGAGAATGAAGATTTTAAGAAACTCGCAGACAGTATTATGGAAAACGGAGTTTTGATTCCTGCTGTAGCAAGACCCAAAGGCGATGGCTACGAACTCATCGCCGGACACCGACGAAAGGCTGTGTGCGAAAAACTCGGTATTGAAACCATGCCGGTAATACTGCGAGACATGACCGATGAACAATCGGTTATTTTTATGGTCGATTCCAACGTCCAAAGAGAAAATATCTTACCAAGCGAGAAAGCGTTTGCTTATAAATGCTATAAAACGGCAGGGACAGCGAACCGACCTTACTTCCACGCCAATGGCATGGAAGTCAAAAGGCAAGGAAACTGCCGCAATAATTGGAGAATCCACAGGCGAGAGTAAAGACCAAGTTCGCAGATACATCAGGCTGACAGAACTTACCCCACAGTTATTAAAAATGGTTGATGAAGGCAAAATCGGATTTCGTCCTGCTGTCGAATTGTCCTACTTAACAAAAACACACCAAATTAACACCCTGAGTTTAGAACCAACTTATTTTGTCAATGGAAGTGTGGAGATTTTTATTTTTGCCCGCTGACAATAATTCCCTTTATGACGGGGTAAATATCAAGCAAAAAATAAAAATACTACCGACATTGACAACGGTACAATGAGTATAATGCAGCAAAGGAACAATGCAGACCAAAAGTTTGCATTGTCCTTATTGACTTTTACCGCTTGTTTATCGCTTGTTTATCGCTTGTTTATCGCTTGTTTATCGCTTGCTTTCAGTTTATCGCTTACATCCCAATATCCGCCTTTTGGTAGACCGACTCGTTCCAAAAGACCTGCCAACTTAAGAGTCTTAATGTGATTTTTAACATTTCTTTCAGCTATACCGAGCATTTTGGCTAAATCAGCAGCAGATATTTTTGGATTTTCTCGCATTTAAACGAGTATAGTTTTCCGTGTCTCGTTTATAGTGATGTTTTCAGTGATGCCATTGGTGATGTTTTTAGTGATGCTGCCATCACCAATATCTTCTTTGTCGGAAGCAGATTTGGATAAAGAACCAACGGTATAATTAGTATAATAATGAGGGAAAGACAGCGACCGAACGGTGTTTTTCCCTTACTGACGGATTCTTGAAAAGTCATTAATTATCTACGCACTATCTACGCAATTATCTACGTACTATCTACGCAATTATCTCTTAAATTTTATATCCCAAAATCCACCTTTTGGTGTACCTTCTCGTTTTAATATACCTTTTTTCTTTAAAGCTTCAATATTATTTTGAACCCCACGCTGACTCATGCCAATACTTTCAGCAATTTTTTTTGCACTTATTTTAGGTTGCCTATCAATTAATACTAGAATTGATCGATGCACGTCATTATCTATATATTTTTCAACTATTGATTCAAAATTGGCATCATAGACCGTTGCTTGGTCGGTCGGTATTTTCCTATATAAGACAACTTTAAATCCGGAATCTTGTTTAAACTCAGGTTGTTTTAAACCCATTTGTGTGCATAAATTAATAATATCTTCTGTTCCTGTACCCATTTGTTCAATCGTTCCGTTTAAATACATTGCCTCTGCCATCAAGGGATTTGCAGGTATGGATTTATGAGCGGTCAATAAATCATTAATTGTCAATCCCCATGGAAGCTTTCCTGAATTTAGTATTTCTAAGCGGTCAGGAAACAACATAACTTGTACGCTATCATTACTGGTATAGTCACGATGAGCAACGGCATTAACAATAGCTTCCGTTACCGCTCGTATTGGCAGCTCATAAATAATATCAACTTGGGGGCTTTTGCTACGGTCTCCTGTATAAAGGTTAATTTTTGATAAAACAAAATCCACTGCAGAAGCTATCACTTCAAAAACAGTACCCTTGTAGATTTGATATGATGGAATTGGCTTTGATACTGTGAGTCCATGAAAATGTGCACATTTCACCGTTGAAGAAATGAAGTAACGTTGCGGACGATCTGCGAAAAGTAATAACGCTGCATTTGTGACTCTGTCACCTTTTATTAAGTCAAGGTGTGTTAGCACTTTAGTAATGTCAGTGTTCCTATCAAAAGGAAACCTTCTCCTGCGGTGCGCTTCATCTGTAAAGTCTCTAATCTTGTCTTCATTCAAATCTGCAACAGTAGCTTCCGGATGTAAAGTAGCATCAAATGGGGTTGTCCTGATATATTCATTCTCGAGCAAATAATTAACCAAGGATGCGTATACAGCCGTCCTCAACTCTTCACGTGTTGTAAATCCCTTTCTTACTATTGCGTTTTCGGCTTTCTTTATAAGAAGCTCTTCCTTAGGTTCTCTTTGTTCCGAATGCTTAATATACACCAACCGTACTTTATTATTATTTGTAGCAGCGTCAAACTCCCGCTCTGTTGGTGATATGCCCTCAGTGTCTTCAAAACCATAAAGAGCACCAAAGACTCCAAGGTAAATATCACAGTTTTCCACCTCGCTTAAGAAAACCGAAGCCGGACTTGCGTTTAAAGCTGGTACATTCTCAAAAATAAACGGTTCAAAGTAAATCCCAAACAAAACATCCGTAGTCAAATAATCATAAAGCATCTGCCGCTCTTCAGCAAACTCAGATTGCACACTGCTTATAAATATCTTTTTTCTTGTCATTATATATCACCTATAAGCTTTTTTACTCACCCTGTCTATTTCACACATTTATTTACTTTCTCTTATCCTGTTTAAATATCCTGATATTTCATCGTTTACCTCTGATTTAATCATCTGTGAAGCAATTTGTTGTGAGTTAAAAGAAACATTATACTTCTCTTTGCAAATAGTGCTCAATTGACCAATTATATGTTTACCTGGAACAAGTCTTACAATCGCATCGAATCCAGTTTTCCATATCTTGTTAACTTCATTTCGTGCTTCGCGAAAAAATTTGCTTGGCTCAACACCTCTATTTTTACGAGATAGCTCATCACCAATTTTCTCGATAATAAATTCTTTTTGTTTGTTGCACTCATTATTAATCATGTTTTGAATTTCTGAGCATAAAGTCTTAAAATCTAATTTATTGTTCTTGCGGTAAACAACTCGTGCAATTGCAACATTAATAAGCAGATAGTTCTCTAACTCTTTTCTCTCCCATATATGCATTCGGATGTTGTTGCTTTTTGCTTCTTTTTCTCTTTCCTCAATGTCACATTGTAAATGGTAATCACTGTCATAGAAAAAATAAATTTTTAAATCAGGGATTTCTTTAAGCAGGTGGACGGCATTTTCTTTTTGGGCTTGCCAACTTCCCCAACCTCCTGTGGTAACACTGGGAAAATGGTCTAAAGGTTCGGATTCATTTTGAAAGAGTTTGTCGTATAGCACTTTCAATATGAACATATCTTCGCCTTCTACAAACAAGTATCGTTTATTATTAAGTAATCGTGAAAGAGATAAATTATGCACACTTCCCATTCCTGAAATAGCAGCTTGGAGAACCGGATATCCCTCTGCAAGCAGTGAGGTATCTTTTTTCCGGTTAATTATTAATATGTTTTCTGGTTGGACTTCAGAGATGATTTCAATAGAATGCGTCGCTATTATCATCTGTGCATAATTTCCCATAATCAGTCTTACTAACTTACGTTGCATGTCAGCATGCATAAAAACATCCGGTTCATCGAGAATAATAATTGCGTTTGCATCAGAAGACACTATGAACCACAATGTTTGAAGCCACATTTGTATGCCATGTCCCATATAATATACTTCAGTTACAAAATCGCTGTCACGAATGTTTAAATAAATAGTATTACTATTATCTTTTGAAATATCATTTATTAATAGTGATCCCCACGTTTGTGTAATCATTTCTTGCAATCTTTGGAAAATCTCTTCATTCCTTGAGATAAATAAATTACTCCTAAAGTTCCTGGAAGTTCTTTTAGAAAACTTATTACGTTGTAATGTATCACTAGCTACTAGAACTTCATCCTTTAAAAGCGGAACTATTTGTGGAAGAACCCTAAGATTTGGAACTCCGATTTCTGTCACTCTTTTCTTGCCTGATATATATTCTCCATTATGAGAAAAAGTTACAAACAGTTCTGTTTCACTTTGAATTATTATCTTAATAATTACAGAGTTTGAAAAAAACGCTTCAATGGTTGCTGGTGGATTTCCATATCTATGAAAGATCTGCTCTAAATCTGTATCAACCACTTTTGCTGAGATTTTTATCCCCTTAACAGATAAAGGAAGATCCTCTGAGAGCCATTCGGGTCGTATTGTATAAGTTAATATTGTTGCAAGTCTGGCGGTTGCTAACCCTAGTATGCGAAATGCTTCAATTACAGTCGTTTTTCCGGCATTATTTTGTCCAATCATAACGGTATTACAATCAAAAAATATAGTATGCTCACTAAAACATTTAAAATTAATTAGTCTAAGTCGCTCTAAGGTATATATCATAAATCTTCCACCATTACTATCTGAATTTAGATGTGACTTTATTACTCAAAATGTATATTAGTTAACTTGTTTTCAAAAAACAGCCCTCTATACAGTACACGGTCAACTTATTTTCGTGTCCGCCTTTTATGCACTTTTCTTCCAAAGTGCACAACGGACACATTGTGTTGACCTCTGTATTTAACGTACCTTGTTTATCATGCAGTGAATACAAGTATTTCAGGTATTTGCCCTCTGCAATCCTATGATGGTCGTCCTTTGCATCAAGTCCTCTCCACTCATAAAGCCCTTTACTCCCTTTACTTGAGTTGCACGATTTACAAACGCTAACAACATTATCAGGGATGTCCTCACCACCACTGCTTCGTGGCAAAATATGGTCAGTTGTCAGTTTATCCAAAGCCCCACAATAAATGCATTCGGTGCCATGCTCTCGCTCACAAGCCCACTCTCTAACAGAACTTGACCACGACATTGTATCGTTGCAAAGCTTCTTATATATGCTCATAATCATCCCATAATTCTTTTTTCCCATACCAGATGATTCGGAGATGATTTTAGCGTATTGATAAAATATGATTTGGCGTATGGTTTTCACTGTTGGTGGGGGCATAAGATTCTCCTGCTAGAAAATTATATTATTTCAAGTTCATAGCTATTTTCAACTATATGACAATACTTACCATCAACATTATTATTTTTCCTTATCCAATCCCAAATATTTTTAGAATTTACCGGTACTCTTATTAAATGTTAAAATTAGCTTTGCTTACTCTTCGAAATACTGAATATCAACTTTTTGCGTTTTGTATATTTTTTGTTCTTCTACACCTACTCCATGTTGAGCCATTAACTTGACTAATTGATTCCCGTCAATTGGTATAATGTTCATATTATTAGCGATTTCAATTGCTCGAAGTGCATCAACTGAAAAGCGTCCTGTTGTTATGAACACACCATTTTGAGTTGCTTTTTGTGCTAGTGCGCCAAGAAAGTCTCTAATATCCTTTTCTCTTACTTCACCCTGATAACGCTTTGCTTGAACGTATATTGTATTAATTCCTAATGGGTCTTGCTTAATAATTGCATCAATGCCACCATCACCGCTTTTTTTAGTTACATACGATAAATTAAGTTCTTCAGAACTACCTCCATACCCCATTGCAACCAATAGGTCTTTACAAATCTTTTCAAAGTGATATGGGTCAACAGATGCTAAAAGATCTTTTAATTCTTGTAAAACTTTTCCGTCCAATTTAGCAAGTGCTTCATCAATCATTTCTTCAGGTGTTAAGCTGTCAATACTTACGTCTGTCTGTGCATCAGTTTTTCTCATTCCTGTGCGTTGAGTAAATTCTAGAAACTCAGGAAACTGCTTAAGAGTCTTTGGTGTTATTGTCTTTTCGCTTTTCAATAAATCTAATCCGCGTTTAGTTATTTTCCATTGGTTTCTACTCTCAATACTTAGAGCTCCGGCTTGTTTAAGATATGTCATCGCCCACTGCGTTCGGTCTATATAAGTATGCTTTCCAGATTTTATTTTTACACTTCTTTGTTCGTGAGTTAGCTTGAGCATATCGGCTACTTTGTCAGAAACATCCGCTCTTGAATAGGTTTTCTCATCTTTCATTACTTCCAAGACAGGGTTGAAGAACTCATAAAATTTCTGCATTACACACCATCCAAAACATTATTTACTATATTCCTATTGATTCTAGCAAGCTCGAAAACAGTGCAATAAGTATACAATATGTTGACATTCTTTTCAATCAACATTCTACTTTGGTATTAATATATTATTTATATTCCATATCTTTTTATACCGACAGGTAGAAAACGCTCTCCGCAGGAGCGAAAATAAATGTGAACAATCTGTGACTTTTGCAGAAAACGAAATGCGTACACCTGTAGGGTGTATAAGCGAGCCGTTCTCGTTTTCACTCTAACGGTTTTAGACGGAGAGTATTCACTTTTGTACGGGGATAACGCGAGAGCTTAACTTATGTGGTTTCGCAATGTCAGCCGTGATTCTTTATATAAACAAATAACAACTCTTCTATTCCTTAGAACTAAGAGTTGTCATTTGGGTACGTATGGTGGGCGCTGAGGAACTCGAATCCCCGACCTTCCGCACGTCAAGCGGAAGCTCTACCAGCTGAGCTAAGCGCCCATGAATATGGTGCTTCCCCTATGGGGCAGCTCAGCTTGATGAGCTAAGCGCCCGAATATATCGCCTTGCGAGCAAGGCATTAGAAGAATGCAGGCATTCTCTGTGTGGTGCTTCCTTATAAGGCAGCTCAGCTTGATGAGCTAAGCGCCCATGGAAAATATTGATTATATTATATTAGGTTACCGGTGTTGTCAAATAGATTTTAAAGATTGGTTGTTAACTGTACTCCGGATTGCTTCGTGCCTCGCAATGACGGAACAAAAGGAAGTTGTTACCTTGTGTTCCTCGATAATTTTTACACTATGTCATCTGTGGTGTCAACCAGGGTGGAGAGGTCTGTGTTGCCTTTGAAGCGGAGGACGTTTACCATGAAGATGTTGAGTTTGTTGATTATGTTGGGGGGAAGGATGTTGCCGTCGACTTCGACGGAGAGGATCGGGTAGTTTCGTTCTCTTGCCCAGGGGGTGTAGATGCCTTCTATTACTCTGCCGATGAGGCAGGCGAAGGGGGCAATGTTGATTACGCCGGAGTAGCCTGCTTGCATTGCGGTCGCTGCTGCACCTGTGGAGACAGAGATTTCGGAGCTGAGCTCCAGATTTGCAAAATGCGAAACTGTATTTTTCATTATTTCATTCATGTCATGCGGAGTTTCGGGGATTAACCCTGTCGGTTCAAGTATCGACAAGACTTTCTTTTCAACCGAATGTTTCCACCATTTTTCAATTCCGATTTTTTTAAGTGCAACCCAAGGCCCGGAAAATATACGTTTGCTTTTTTTGATCAGATTTAGCTGCTTTTTCCATTCGTACTCACGCATATAATCAAGATAATGAATCCACTCGGAAATACCCGCAATCTTTACGACTATACCTCGCTCGCTCATTAGGTCCGTAAGTTCTCCGACGGCGAAGTCATCACGCCTTACGTATATTTCACCGACGATAAGCACCTTCGGGCAATCTGTCACTTTCATTTTGAGTGGAATTCTGCTAACATCCGTTGCGACCTTTTTCAATTCCTTCCAAATTTCCTTTGGTCTTTTCTCAACAACATCAATAAGCCTCGTCCATGATTTTTCAAATTCTGCAAGTGCGGTTTTACTGTCAACGGCAGTTGTTCTCAGAGAGTTTTGAATATCCTTAAGATAATCCGATAATACAATACCTTTCCACATAACTTTTGAAAAATCAGATCCAAGTTCATTATATGAGTTATCTGCTGATAAAGTGAATACTACGACGTTTTCAAGACGCATGTCTTTAAAGAGATTTTCATAATACACATAATACTGCCCGGTTCTGCACGGGCCTGTTGTTATAGGCACAAAGAGCAGGTATATTTCATCCTTTCGGTATTTATCACTCCAGAAGTATTCGAGAGCCGAGCCGAGTACAAGATGGCTCGGAACGCATTCCTTACCTGAGGCATGTGCTCTGGCTGCCATTACTGTTTTATTTGTCGCAACCGGGAGAGCTTCGGCATTGATTTTCTGGCTCCTAAGCGCTGCTCCAATATATCGGGTTGAAATATCTCCCATATTCGCCAACAGAACTTTAATTCTCTTATTATCTCTGACAGGGATTTTTTCACCTGTTTTACTGTTATCCACACGCAGGTCAAAGCTGCCGTCGGGAAGCTTCTCGCTTACAAACTGCCAACCGTTATCAAAACGTTCGTTTTCAATATCACTTTTTTTATCTCTGTAACCGTCTATGACATCAAGAAACGCTTCGACTCTTGTATCTATTCCCGCATCTGCTGAATGTGTGTCAAGCTCAAGCACCATAAAGGGTTTTTGCCCCATAATCCATTTTATATAGTGCAGAATAAATGAATCGGGCGCACATGAGAAGTTTGTAATGTATGTAAGGAATATGTTATTTTCTTCTTTTAATAATGCAGCGGATTTTACGTCCTCCTGCCCGTAGTACCAGTACATATTCGGGAATATATCCTCATTTTCGAAAGGCAGAATATCAAAAGGAATTATTGAATATCCTCTGGTTGTAAATTTCTTTGGAATACCCATGTTCGCTTCGGGCGTAAATGCATTGTAAGCTCTGCCCAGAATTGCTATAACCGGTCTTTCTGCTTTGCGTGATTCTTCAAGCGCCAGAAGACCCAGCTGTTTTGCCGCCTTAAAATATTCCTTTTGCTTTATAAGAGCTTTGGTAAAGGCAGACTCTGCTTCTTCGCTTCCGATTCCGAGTTTTTCCGCCATAACCGTAAACAGTTCAAGTGCTTTCTCCTCTCCGAACTTAAAGCTTACTACAAGCGGCAGCCACTTATTCTCCGGAACGTCAGGGAAGGCCTTTGCCATATAATACGGCAGGCTTTGTGTCAGAGGGCAGAAATTGGCGTGTACCTCCTGCTCATAGCTTGGCATATCCCGAAAGTGCGGCAACAGAACATAATCGGCACCCTTGTTTAGACAATCCTGTACTGCACCGTGTGCTATTTCTGCAGGGAAACAATAAGCCGCTTCTGCTCTTGCGACACCTTCGTGTGGTACTTCTGAAGACAAGAATGTTTTAATTCCAAGTTCGTAAAAAAACCATGAGTATAAGGGGTAAAGTGTATGTACGGACAAAGCTCTTGGAATACCAACTGTATAATCACGCTTTTGTGATGTAGCTGCGGCAGCGGTTTCAGACGTGCTTGTGCCTGTTTCTCCTGTGTTTATTGCGGCATTTGCACCCGGCGCTGCATAATCCTCAAACAGTAGCTTTGAGCGCTTTTCGATATAATCAAAAACAGGTACATCTTTAACTGTTTTTCGAAGGTTTGCATACTTGTTGCATCTGCCGCCGAACATTATTTTCCGGTCACCGAGCTTTAGCACCTGTATCGGACAAAGGTTTTCACATGCCTCGCATTTAAAAATCCTTTCGTATTCTATTTCTCTTGATAAAAGCTCGTCAATATTAACTTTAGTTTCATCTAGTTGACCTTCCGAATGTTTTTTCTTTGCAAGCAGCGCAACCCCGAAGCAACCCATCAGCTCCGGAGATGGCGGTACAAGGATTTCCTTACCAAGCAGCATTGCAAATGCCGGTGGTACTGCAGGGTTCTTTGCTACCCCGCCCTGTAAAAAGACTTTACCGCCGATTGTACGGTTTCCCACAACACGGTTCAAGTAATTTGCCGCAATCGAGCAAACTATTCCTGCTGTTATATCCTCACGGCTTGCTCCTTGCCCTATCGCCTTGCGTATATCGCTGTTAATAAAGGCCGAGCAATGCTCGCCGAATTTAAGCGGTGCTTCGGCAGCGAGTGCAATGGGTCCTATCTCCCTGTCGCTGAGTATCGACAAGTCCCCTGCTGCGCTTTCTTCAAGAAATGAACCCGTTCCTGCAGAACACGCTTCATTCATTGCATAATCAATCGGTACACCGTTTTTAAGCAGAACGTATTTTGCGTCTTGACCTCCAACTTCGAAAATCGTTTCGACCTCGGGGTCATAGTATGTTGTTCCCATCGCATGTGCAATGATTTCGTTATATATACCTTTTGTTTCAAGAAAAACTCCGAGGATTTCACGGCTTGAGCCGGTTGTTGAAACAAGTCTTATATCAACAGCATCGCTGCCTGTATCGTTAATGATTTTTTCTTTTATAACTCCAAGACATTCCTTTAATGCTTTAACCGGGTCGCCATGAGTTCTGCCGTAATGGCTTGCGACGACTACATCGCTATCCGTGTCGACAAGGCTCACCTTTGTTGTGGTAGAGCCGCCGTCTACACCTAAAATATATTTGCGGCCCGTCTGCACCTTTCCGCCCGGCTTGTCAAAGACCTTTACTTTCGACTGCCATTCCTTTAAGCTTCCGAGAGTCTCAAAGCGGACCTCGCCGGATCTGATAAGCTTATTAACCGAGGGTAACGGGCTTCCGAACTCCTCAGCCAGAACCGCTGCTCCGAGAGCTTCAAAAACAGCTGCTTCATCAGGGATAATAAAATCAATTTCAGGCGCTCTTTCTTTAATAAAACGAATAATGTGTCTGTTACGTGTAATGCCGCCTGTAAGTACAACCTTTCCCGATGTAACTTTTGCACGTTTCAAAAAGTCAATTACTTTTACAGCCATTACATTCGAAAGAGAAAAAACAATGTCATACTTTGTTGCTTCGCGCTTGTTTAACTTATGCGTGCAGTCGCTCTTCATAAAAACGGAGCATCGTGTGGATATCGGATATACTTTTGCGGTTTCGGGTATATCATCAATATCATCGAGTTTCATATCCATTCTTGCAAGCTGCTGCTTGAGAAATTCACCCGTTCCCGAAGCGCATTTATTTCCCGAGAAATTATTAATAATTTTACCCTTGTCAAGAGTATAAACAATCAGGTCTTCACCGCCCATGCTGACTACAGCATCAGCGTCGATATCAAGGGTTTTTAAGGCAGCTTCAACACAAAGCGGCTCCAGTGTTCCGCTTACATTAAACATGGAGCGCCCTTCGTTACCTGTTATAAATGCTCTAATCTCTGCAGGGATATTGCCTTCTTCCAATAACCTTTTAGCCGCTGCGGAAAAATCACCTTCATGAATACCTGAGCCGCTCCATATCGTTTTCCCGTTTTCGGAAAGAACCATTTTCAGGCTCGTTGACCCTATATTTATACCAAGTGTCTGCATACTTACCTCTGTTAATTTTTTATGGGGGATGACACAAGAGAACCGTCCCCTTTTGCTCTTTATGGGAATAGGAAATCTTTTAGTTTTTTGCTTCTGCTGGGGTGGCGGAGTTTGCGGAGGGCTTTTGCTTCTATTTGGCGGATTCTTTCCCTTGTTACGTTAAAGACTCTGCCAACTTCTTCAAGAGTGCGTGTGCGTCCGTCTTCGATGCCGAATCTGAGCCGCAGAACTTTTTCCTCACGTTGCGTTAATGTTCCGAGCACTCCCGAAAGTTGTTCCTTAAGTAAGGTAAAGGATGCAGCTTCGGCGGGTTCCGAGGCATCCTCGTCAGGAATAAAATCGCCGAGATGGCTGTCTTCTTCCTCACCAATCGGTGTTTCAAGAGAAACAGGCTCCTGTGCTATTTTCAATATTTCACGGACTTTTTCAACAGGCATTCCCATATCCTCGGCAATTTCCTCCGGTGTCGGGTCATGTCCGAGTTCCTGTAAAAGCTGGCGTGATATGCGCATTACTTTATTTATTGTTTCAACCATATGAACAGGAATTCTTATTGTACGTGCCTGGTCCGCTATCGCTCTTGTAATTGCCTGACGAATCCACCAGGTTGCATATGTCGAAAACTTATATCCCTTAGTATAGTCGAATTTTTCGACAGCTTTGATAAGCCCGAGATTTCCCTCCTGAATCAGGTCAAGAAACAGCATTCCCCTGCCCACATAACGCTTTGCAATACTGACAACAAGCCTGAGGTTCGCTTCCGCCATTTGACGTTTTGCTTCATTGTCGCCCTGCGCCATTTTTGTTGCAAGTTCAATCTCCTCTTCCGTTGTCAGAAGGTTTACCTTGCCTATCTCTTTAAGATACATACGTACAGGGTCGTCAATGCTGAAGTTGTCTACTAGAGTATCGGGGTCGATAATTTCATCCTCTGCAAGTGTCTCAATTTCCTGCAGCTCTTCGATTTCCGGCGCGTCATCGGTTTCCGGAGGTACAAATACTGCTTCCTCCGCTTCCGTTGTATCAATATTCAAGTTTTCCAGAGTATCATAAAACTTATCTATCTGCTCCTGCTCAAGATTCATATCCTCCAGAACGTCAAGCAATTCCTTTGAGCTGAGGCTTCCCCGCTTTTTTCCTTCCTCAACGAGAGCATTCAGCCGTTCTTCGTTATACTGTTCCTGTGTTTTTTCCGGTACCTCCGGCTTGTTTGGGTTCTCCTCTGCAATTTCGTCGAGTTCTTCGTGAATGTTATTTTCCATTATTTCCCTCCGCTGTTTTTGTCTCTTTGAATCTTTTTATTTCAAGCAATAATTCCTCATCGGGAACCTGTGCTTTTAGTTTTTCTTCCCGTACTTTTGTAATATACTCCCGCATGCTCTTTTCGCCCTGCGGTAATGATTCCGGTTTTTGCAAAACTCCCGTCAAATGTGATGCCTCATCAGGTTCAAGCTCCGAAATTATCAACGATTCGCTTACTTCTCTGTCATTTGAAATCCTGTTTTCCAAAATCACAAAAACCTTTGCCAAAAAAGGAGATGTAAACTCATCCTTTATAAACCCTGTTTCGTTAATTATCTTAATGAGTGCAGGGTCAAATGTCAGGCATCTGAGGATTCCCTCCTCTGCCGGGGCGGATAATTCGTTTTGGTAACGCAGCTCTCTGCTTGCAGGCTGGATTTTCGCTCTAGGGCGCATTGTCTCTTTTTCGAAATCCTTTTTGTCCCTGCTTTTTTTAATTCGCAGCAGCTTTTTTACTTCATTTTTTACCGCTTCCGCCGAAACACCGGCTGTTTGTGCAACCTTTGCACCGTAGATTTCCCGCTCGGGTTCACTTTTTATATCCGAGAGCATGTTTGTTGCCGATGTCAGAAAAGACAGGCGGCCTTCATCAGTATTGAGATTGTATGAGTTTTGAATCGTCAGCAGTTTGTATTCAATGTTATTTTCACTGCGTTCAAGCAGGACTTCAAAAGCTTCCGCACCGTGCTTTCTGATAAATTCGTCAGGGTCACCCGAAGCTCCGAGATTTACAACCTTGATATTTTTCCCTGTTCTTTCGAGTAGTGAAAGTGCTCTAAGTGTTGCTTTTTGACCCATTTCGTCCGAATCGAATACTACAACGATATTTTCCGTATAGTGCGCAAGCAGTCTTGTCTGCTCGGAGGTCAGAGCAGTTCCGAGAGGTGCAACGGCACAGTCAAAGCCTGCCTGATGCAGCATAACTACGTCGATGTTCCCTTCAACAAGCAGCAGCTTTCCTTTTTTTGTCTTTTTCGCAAGGTTAAGCCCGAAGAGATTACGGCTTTTTGTAAATGCAGGCGTATCGGGTGAGTTTAAATACTTGTAATCCTTACCGCTGTCAAGCCTTCTGCCCGAAAAGCCAATTACATTTCCCCTGACATCAATAATCGGAAACATAAGCCTGTTACGGAAAAAATCATATGCACCGTCTTCTTTTTTCCCCCGTCTGCAAAGACCTGCGTCAAAAAGCTCCTGCTTTGAAAAGCCTTGTCTGACCATCGCATCGAGTAGTGTACTCCACTCATCCGGTGCGACTCCGATTCCGAAGCGTGTAACACTTTGCTTGGTGATGCCGCGCGTTGCAAGATAATCTCTTGCCGCCTCTCCCTGCGGGGCTTTAAGCATTTGATAAAAATGCCTTGCCGCTTCTTTGTTAAGCTCGAGTATACGCTTGCGGCGGTTTGATGCCTCTGCCTGTCCGTCTTCTTCGGGGACTGTCATTCCCGCTTTTTTTGCCAGAATTTCAATTGCATCCCGAAACTGCAGATTTTCAATATCTCTTATAAAGCTGATTGCCCCGCCGCCTTTTCCGCAGCCGAAGCAGTGATAAATCTGCTTTTCCGAGTTTACGGTAAATGACGGTGTTTTTTCACTGTGGAAGGGACAAAGCCCGAACATATTAGCACCGCTTTTTTTGGTAAGCCGCACATATCCGCTAATCAGTTCGGTAATATCCGTCCTGCTGATAAGTTCATCAATAAAACTGTCGGGAATAGGCATAACTTCTCCAAATAACAATGCAGAAAGAAGATTGCATAAATATTAAACCCTGTGCTTTCTTCTATTTATTAACTCTTAACTATTAACTCTTATTTATTAACGTACCTGCCAGGCTTCGGGGATAAAGAGTTTTTCGTAGATGTGGATTGCATATTTGTCGGTCATTCCGGAGATATAATCGCTGACTGCACGCTTTAGGCCGTCCTGCATCGAGACACGCCGGTATTCGTCGGGTAACTCGTCGGGAGTTCTGAAGTAAAAACGGAATATTTCATTAATTATCCCCGATACTTTTAACTCTTCGCTTTTTGCCTTCATGTTGAGATAAACATTTTTATACATAAAATCACGAAACGTCTCAAGAACAAACGCAATCGGCGGGCTTAGGGTGATTTCTCCTGTTTTTTCGCTTTCCGTTATAAGATCCAAAATTAATGTATTCAGCCGTTCTCCGTTAGTTGAACCGAGCGCACAAAGAATTTCCTCGGGCACCTCGGTTTCCCTTATTATCCCTGCCCGCAGAGCATCATCGAGGTCATGATTAACATATGCTATTCTATCGGCTATCCTGACAACCGAACCTTCCGGGGTTTCGGGTTTTTTGCTTCCGGTATGGCATAAAATCCCGTCTCTTGTTTCATACGTAAGGTTTAAGCCGTTTCCGCCTTGTTCAATCCGGTCGGTAATTCTTAAGCTCTGCTCACTGTGCTTAAACCCGCCGTCGCTTTGCAGTATTTCATCAAGCGCTCTTTCACCGGCATGTCCGAACGGGGTATGCCCAAGGTCATGGCCCAGCGCAATTGCTTCGGTAAGGTCTTCATTTAAACGAAGCCCTCTTGCAATCGTCCTGCCTATCCTTGAAACCTCAAGAGTATGTGTAAGCCTTGTTCTGTAATGGTCGCCTTCGGGTCTTAAAAAAACCTGCGTTTTGTGTTTTAATCTGCGAAATGCCTTGCTGTGAATAATCCTGTCGATGTCACGCTGATAGCATGTTCTGATATCACATTCCGGTTCGATTCGCTGTCTTCCTTTAGTGCAAGCAGAAAATGACGCTTTCGGTGAAAGCATCTGTTCTTCAAGTGTCTGGCGGGTTAACCTTGGGTTTTCATTCATGCAGTATTGCTCCTAAAATCATAAACGCCCGGCATAGTTATCTTCAAAGGAAATTTACCTCGCCTTATTTCCTCGCTCTAACTATATACAACATAAATAATAAAAACCCTTTAATTATTTGCATATATTTTATTAATTAATTTATTGTTTACAAATTTCTGAACCTGACAGGTTTCGGACGCATTTTTATTCCCGAAACAAGACCCATTGCAGCAAAGCTTGTAACAATCGATGAACCTCCGTAACTGAAAAACGGCAGCGGGACCCCTATAACAGGCATTATCCCGAGTGCCATGCCGAGGTTCATAATTGTTTGAACGATAACCATTCCGGCGACACCCATGCACACAAGCATTCCCAGAGGATTGTTTGACTTAAGGCCGATATAAACACATCTGATAATTATTACCATCAGTAAAATAATAACAAGCATACATCCTACAAAACCAAGCTCCTCGCCTGCTACGGAAATGATAAAATCCGTATGCTGTGCAGGAATCGCACCCGGTGTCTGAGTAAGTCTTCCGCTGCCGAGGCCCTGTCCGCGAAATCCCCCCGTCGCTATCGCTTCAACACTTAAGTCGGGCTGCCATAAAACGCCCTGACGTGTAGGGTCTACAATCTCCGGAGCAAAGGGAGCAAGTATTCTGTCTCTTTGTTTTTGATTTAAGAAATTTTCCCAAATAAGCGGAGTAGCGGCGGTAATAAGAGCGGCACCTATTGCAAACCAGCGAAGCTTCATCCCGCCGGCAAAAAGCATTATCGCAAGAACACCGAAATAAACAAGAGCAGTTCCCATATCCTGAGAAACGATGAGAACAAACCCGAACATAATTGAAAAAACAATAAATATCTGTAAAATCGACATTAATGAGTTAAACGTATTTCGTTCTTTAAAGGATACAATCATTCGTGCAATAATAATTATATAAGTAATTTTAACAATCTCAGCAGGCTGTATACCTATGTTAAAAAAGCGCAGCCATGCACCGCGTCCGACGTCTTCCTCGCCGACACCCCAGAAAAACAAGGTGGATATAAGTAAAATACTAAACAGGAACAGAAATCTGGATTTATCCGCAATTATATCAATATCAATGTAAGAGAAGAAGATAAACAGGAGAATACCGATAATCATAGCTCCGATTTGTACGTTTGCCTGACCGCCCTGTGCAAAGCTGAAATTTTTGGTGACACTGTTTATAAGAACAATCCCGTATATTGCACTTGCCGTGCTTACTGCAAGCAAAAAAATATCGGCATCACGGAAAAATCTTAATATTGCTCTGAAAATAGCTGAGATTATCTGCATTATGTATACGTCCTAATCAAGAGGTTGGTTTATTGCATTTTTTATACGGACTGAACGGATTTTACCATTTTTTACCGTGATGTGCAAATTTCACTGTTAAATGAGATGAAATCGTGGTACAGTAATTTTTGCTCTTGCCGGATTATTATTGAGTTTATTTATTGGTTTTTAAGGAGACGGGGTTTGACGGTTTTAATAACTGAAAACGAAAATGAAACTGTTCTCGAAGGGGAAAAACTCGGTGTTTCCCTTAAGGAACGCATTCAAGGTGGTTGTGCGGGGAACAACCTCGGTAGTCATGCGAGAGACAACCCCGGCGGTTGTGCGGTTGTTGCGTTGTATGGCGGGCTTGGTGCGGGTAAAACCGCTTTTACCCGAGGTATTGCGGCGGGGCTTGGCATAAAAATGAATGTAACAAGTCCGACCTTTACAATTGTAAATGAGTACCCCGGTGATATTCCGCTTTTTCATTTTGATATGTACCGTCTTGAAAGTGAAAACGAACTTTTTGATATCGGCTGGGATGATTATCAGGAGCGAAGCGGTGTCTGCGTTGTGGAATGGAGTGAAAAAGTGCCCGGTGCTTTTCCGCCGGACACTATCGATGTTTATATTACGGTTCTCGGTGAAAACAGACGGCAAATTGAAATTAAACCTGTGGAGCCTGTAAAACCGAAAGGAGCTGAGCCGGAATGCTGATTCTTGCGATGGAATCCTCTGCAAAGCCTGTTTCCGTTGCCGTTTACGAAACGTCAGGAGTTGAGTCATTGGGGTCGGTAGGTCCGGCGGACACAGTGGCAGGTGAATCCTACGGCAGGCTGCTTGGGCAGTATTTTCAAAATAACGGCTTTTCTCACAGCAGGACTTTAATGTCAATGGCTGAGTCGCTTCTTGATAACCTCGGCTTAAAGCCGGTTGATATAAACCTTGTTGCAGTTGCAAGCGGGCCCGGCTCGTTTACGGGTGTCAGGATCGGCGTATCTGCCGCGAAGGGTTTTGCATGGGGATTGGATATTCCGGTCTGCGGCGTTTCAACCCTCGAAGCAATGGCAATGCAGACGTCGGAAGCAGATGCAATAATCTGCCCTGTTATGGATGCAAGACGTGAACAGGTCTATAATGCACTCTTTCGATGGCAAGACGGCGGTCTTGAAAGACTCTGTGATGACCGCGCAATATCAATAAAAGAGCTTGCCGCAGATTTAAACGCTTGGGATATTTGCTCTGCAGAAAATCCTGCTATGCTTGTCGGTGATGGTGTTGATGTCTGTATGTCAGGATTTGCAGCCCTTGACAGTTCAGCTTCGTTTGAAAGATATACTGCCGCAGAACTTGTGCGATTCCAAACTGCCTTTGGCGTCGCTCTTGCCGCCGTACATAAAAAACCGGTTTTGGCAACAGACCTGGAACCATCTTATCTAAGACCCTCACAAGCCGAAAGAGAGCGTTCCCAATCATCCAATAACTCATCAAGCTGATTTTTTAAAGCGGTTTCATGTTCGTCGAGTTCCATTAGTTTTTCGTAGTCGGTTGCGTATTCTGATTTTTTCATTTCAATGTGTTCTATTTCGTTTTCGAGATTTTCTATATCTCTTTCGACCCTTCTGAGCTCTTTTTGAGCGAGTGAGGGTTTTTGCTTTGTTTGCTTTGGTGATGCTGTGTTTTTTGTACTAGTTTTTACAATTGCTCTATTTGCCGGAGCAGAGCTTGGTTTTGTTTTTGTCTGATTTATGTACTGCTCATATGTTCCTTTAAAGTCTATAAATTCGCCGTTTTCAAGTGACCAGATTCTGGTTGCAAATCTGTTTATGAAATACCTGTCATGTGAAATAAAGAGTAGCGTTTCTTCATATCCCGCCACAGCACTTTCAATCCACTCACGGGATGTCAGGTCAAGGTGGTTTGTAGGTTCGTCGAGAATGAGCAGATTAATATCATTATTCATGAGCATGCATAGTCTTAGGCGGCTTTTTTCTCCGCCCGATAAATCCCCGACATACTTAAAAACATCCTCTCCGTGGAAAAGGTATGCGCCGAGCCTGTTTCGTGCAGTCTGCGGGCTTTCGTTCAGCTCATATATCAAGGTGTCGACAATAGAGCGGTTCGGGTTTTCAAATTTAATAATCTGAGGTAAGTATGCGCTTTTTACTGCAGGGCCGATTCGGATAAATCCCTTATCCGGTTTTTCCTCTTTCATAATAAGCTTGACAAGAGTTGTCTTTCCCGTCCCGTTATCTCCGATAATCGCTATGCGCTCACCGCCCTCTACAAGCAATTCATTAATATCAAGTATTAACTTCCCGTTGTATGATTTTGTTAAGCCTTTGATTATCAGAACTTCATCACCGCGAAATTCACGCTCGGAAAATTTTACTTTCATCATCTTATCCTTGCCGGGTTTTTCTGTTTTTAAGACTTTTTCGGCACGGGTTCTGACTGCGAATGACTTTTTCATTAATGTGCTGTTTCCGAAGCCCCATTGCTGAAGCCTGTCTGCCGAATCATTAAGGCGTTTCGCTTCAGCCTGTTCACGTTTATATATTTCCAGTTGCTTTTCGTAACGCCTCTGTTTTTCAATAACATAGTAACTGTAGTTCCCGCTGTAGAACTCTGCTTTCCCGTCTTTTATTTCTATTGCACGGGTAATCACCTTGTCGAGGAAATATCTGTCATGCGAAATTACCAGAACCGTTCCCTTAAACCTTGTCAGAAATTCTTCCAGCCAGATTGTTGCACTTAAATCAAGATGATTTGTCGGTTCATCAAGAAGAAGAATATCGGTGTTTTCAAGAATCAGCCTTGCAAGGTTAATACGTGTTTTTTCACCGCCGGACAAAGTATTAAACAGCTGTGTTCTCTGCTGCTGCGGGATTTGCAAGCCGTTTACAACCTTGTTAAGGTCACTTTCGGTTGTGTAACCTCCAAGCCTGCCGTAGTCATGAATGAGTCTGTCGTATCTGCCGAGTAATTCTGTGCCGGCATGATTATTTGCCGGCCTTCCATTACTGTTTGCCGGCCCGCTAGAATCGAAGCTTTTCATTTCATCCTCAAGCTGTTCCAGCTCCTCTTTTATTTGGAAAAGATGGGAAAATGCAGTTTTTAACACATCCTCGGCTGTATATTCCAAAGGATATTCGGGAATCTGCGAAATAAGACCTATTTTTTTTGCTTCGGGAATAACAATCATTCCCTCGTCTTCAAGCAGCTCTCCCGTAATGATTTTAAGCAGCGTAGTTTTCCCCGCTCCGTTTTTTCCGAGCAGGCCTACACGCTCTCCGGCATCTATATCAAAAGTTAAACCATCGAGAATATCATTACCTTCTTCAAATGCTTTTTTGATGTTTTGTACAGAAATATCTATCATGTTTTTATGATACCACAAAATAAAATTTTATGGTATTATACCCATTATGTATTTGAAATTATTGCTGTCATTTTCATATATAGGGGCTTTTACATTCGGCGGCGGATATTCGATGCTGCCGATGTTTCAGCGTGTTCTCGTCGACAAAAACAAATGGCTGACAGAGGAAGAAATGACCGACCTTTTTTCTATCGGTCAGTGTCTGCCGGGTATTATTGCGGCAAATACAGCAGTCTTTGTAGGATATAAAAATAAGGGTATAACAGGCGGTGCAATTGCTGCTTTCGGAGTTGCGCTCCCATCATTAATTGTTATAATGCTGATTGCTGCTTTTTTGTCTAATTTTGCAGATTTGCCTGTCGTGCAAAGTGCATTTGCGGGTCTACGTATTTGTGTATGTGTGCTGATACTCAATGCAGTTTTTAAGCTTCGAAAGCATTCGGTTGTTGATTTACCTGCTGCATTGATTTTTTCTGTTGTTTTTATACTTTCGGTTTATATGTTTTTACCTGTTGCCGCAATTGTGGCGATTGCAGGTGTTTGCGGTGTTTTGATTATATTCCTGCGAAAAAAGACAGGACCGAAGGGTGAGGATCCTCCCGACAATTCCGAGGTTGACAGCAACCCCTCCGATGACAACAATACTTCTGATGTCAATAATGGCTCCGATAACAATAATACCTCTGATGGAGGTAATGCTTCATGATCTATCTCCAACTGTTTTATGAATTCTTCATTACCGGTCTTTTTATGTTCGGCGGCGGTCTTGCGGCTATTCCGTTTCTGCAGCAGATGGGTGAAAAAACGGGTTGGTTCACAACAACACAGCTGATGGACATGATTGCTGTTTCTGAAGCGACACCCGGGCCTATCGGTGTAAACATGGCTACATATGCAGGCTATACGGTTGCAGGCATTCCGGGCGGAATCATTGCTACAGTCGGTATAATCATGCCTTCAATAATTATCTCACTTATAATTGCCCGTCTTTTGGTTAAATTTAAAGAAAACCCGCTTGTACAGTCTGCTCTGTACGGCCTGCGTCCCGCTTCGCTCGGTCTTATTGCCGCAGCAGGAATGACGGTGCTTTGCCTTGTCCTGTTCGGAATAGAACTCCGCTATATGACGGAATATCATTTGTTCCTGCTCGATATAAGAACATTTATATTTGCCGTAGTATTATTCATAGTTACAAATATATATAAAAAAGCTCACCCGGTAATATTTCTTGCGCTGAGTGCCTTTGTCGGAATCTTTTTATTCTGATTTCCATAAAAACAGGAGATATCACTTTGAGATATGCCATCAGCGGCGAAACCAAAATCGCAAAAACATATGAATATGACGTTGTTATAGTCGGTGCAGGGCTTGCAGGGCTTTATGCTGCTCTTAATATTGATGAAAGCCTTTCATGTATTATCCTTGCAAAGGAAAACATGGACAACTCAAGCTCATGGCTTGCTCAGGGCGGAATTGCCGCAGCAATCAACCGTGACGACACTCCGCTTTTGCATTTCGAAGATACCGTAGTTGCGGGTGCCGGGGAATGTGATACTGAGGCTGTTTCCGTTCTTGTCAACGAAGGACCTGCAGATATCGAAAATCTGGCGAGATTAAATGTTCCTTTTGACCTTGATGAATTCGGTGAATTTCATTTTACCCGAGAAGGCGGTCACAAGAAACGCAGAGTCGTACATGCGGGCGGAGATGCTACGGGCCGTGAAACCATCAGGGCTCTTGCGGGTATTGTTTCGGAACGTAAGAATATTACATTCAGCGGTTATACCTGCCTTTTTGATGTTATAACCTCCGACAGCGGCAGTGCTTCTGACAGCAGCCCGAAAGTCACAGGTGTTGTTGTCCGCTATAAAGACAGTGAATTCCATCATATTTTGACTAAAAATGTGATTATTGCAACGGGTGGAATAGGGCAGCTCTACTTGGCAAGCACAAATCCCCCGGTTGCTACCGGCGATGGAATAGCTGCTGCAATTCGTGCAGGTGTGAGGGTTTCAAATATAGAGTTTATTCAGTTTCACCCGACCGGTCTATGGAGCGAAAACAGCAGCGGAAGTGAGTTTCTTATATCCGAAGCTGTGCGGGGTGACGGCGGTATTCTTGTCAACTCAGAGGGTGAGCGTTTTATGCTTGATATTCATGAGCTTGCCGAGCTTGCTCCCCGGGATATCGTTGCACGTGCAATTGTCAGAGAACTGAAGCGAAGTGGTGAAAGCTGCGTTTATGTGGATATAACCTCAAAAACCGAAGATTTTCTGATGACACGTTTTCCGACAATATATAACGAATGCTTAAATCACGGTATCAATATTGCTGTTGACCGAATCCCCGTAAACCCGGTTCAGCATTACATGATGGGCGGCATTGAAACCGATATCTGCGGTTTAACCTCCGTCAGCGGCCTTTATGCCTGCGGTGAAGCAGCAAATACAGGTGTACACGGCGCAAACAGGCTTGCATCAAACTCAATGCTTGAATGTCTTGTATTCGGGAGAAGAGCAGCAGCACACATAAATAACGTTTCCATTAATGATAGTTCACTTGAAGGTGATAATCCTCAGCCAAAAACACAGGATAACTGTTCACAGGAAATTGCCAACCAAAGCCTGCAACTCTTATCGCTTGGCAACAGACCTCATAAAAAGCTTGATTATACACAACTTCGTAAAAATATACAGCAGCTCATGAGCGAAAACTGCTTTGTTATAAGAAATACGGCAGGCTTAAAAACCGCTCTTGCCGGGATTGAAGCTATTTACTCACAGCTTAAAGCCGTGTATGATGATTGTAATGATTATCTTGAAACCTTAAACATAGCAACAGTTGCAATAGCAATTGTCACTTCTGCCTTAAACCGTCCGCAAAGCATCGGTGCGCATTATATGGAGGATTATAGACAGTGAACGAACTTATTCATCCCGGTTTGGACGGATTTTTGAAAACTGTGCTGGACGAAGATATCGGCACGGGTGATGTTACTGCATTATCATGTGTTTCGGAATCTGCGGTTTCCAAGGGTGCATTTATTGCCAAGGAACCCGGCATTATCAGCGGTATGAGTGTTCTGACACGGGTTTTTGAACTGCTCGATTCTGCCGTTCTTGTAACTGCTCACAAAAATGACGGGGACAGTGTCAAGGGCGGTGATATTATTGCCGAAATTTCAGGTCCTTCACGGGCGATTTTAACCGGTGAACGTACCGCACTTAATCTGCTGCAGCATATGTCAGGCATTGCAACAAGAACAGCCGAAGCTGTCGGCGAAATAAAAGATACAAAAACAAAAATCCTCGACACAAGAAAAACCACTCCGGGAATGCGGGTTCTTGACAAATATGCTGTCACCTGCGGCGGAGGCGTCAATCATAGATTAAATCTTGCAGACGCAGTGCTTATTAAAGATAATCACATAAAAGCAGCCGGAGGGATTACAAATGCCGTAAGCAAAGCCCGCAGTGCGATGACAGACAGCTTTGCCTCTCCCGAAGAAACCGGCAGTGAATTAAAAGACAAAACAGTTTTTACAAAAAACGGCGCTCTTACAGGGTTTGTTGAGGTCGAAACAGAAAGCCTCTGTCAGGTAAAAGAAGCTCTTGCAGCGGGTGCAGATATAATTATGCTCGACAACATGCCGCCGGAAATGATGGCAGAGGCAGTCCGGCTTGTAAACGGCAAGGCACTGACCGAAGCATCCGGTAACATGGGTGAGCGTGACTTAAGAACAATTGCAAATACAGGTGTTGATTTTATTTCAATCGGCGCACTTACACATTCTGTTAAAGCAATGGATATCAGCCTTCGGTTTGAATGAGAGGTTAAAGGTTAGAAAGGACTTGGTATCAATCATGAAAAAACTAATCACAATTTACATACTATGTATATCTGTTTTATTTGCTGTTGCAGGATGTACAACACAAAACTCCGGCAGGTCAAACTCAAACGAAGCTTTTGAAGCTTCTCCATCCGGTGATATATACGGAGCACCCGAAAAAGCTCCCGGGTTGAATGTATGTATATTACAGGACAATATCATAGTACAGTGTACCGTTGCAGTACAGCTTACTACAAGCTGGAGCCTCAACTTCGAGGACGGGACGGGTACAGGTTATGAATCGGACTCTCCGCACGCACTGCAGATAGGCGCAGGTTATTATAACGCATCAACTCTGCGGCTCACTGATTCACACGGTATAATTGAAATGCAGTTCAGCGATGATTACCCGCCGCAGTCAATATCCGTCGAGCGGTGGAAAGCAGACTATGCAGCAGGTTCTCAGGATATAAACGAACTAATCAACCGGGGAGAACCCGTTGAAGTGAGCGGCTATAAATTTAATGTAATTGACGACGAAAATGACTATATTTACAGCATTTATGCAAGATGGCCTGAAAACGGCACCTCACGGTACGCCTTCCGCCTGGAATCGGACAGTTAAACATGGTACGAGATAAGAGTTTTTACAAGACGCTGATTGTTGTTTCGCTGCCTGCAGCACTTCAAAGTGTTATAAGTTTCTCGAAAATTGCCGTGGATACAATTATGGTAGGTCAGCTCGGTGATTTGCCGCTTGCAGGTGTTGCTGTTTCCAACCAGGTAATTACTTTCCTGTTTACATTGATTCTAAGCCTCAGCAGCGGGTCGGCTGTCCTGATTGCGCAATACTGGGGAAAACGTGATATTGCAACAATACGCAGGATATTTGCTTTGGTATTTATGCTGTGCATGGGTGTCGGGATAATAGCAATGGTTGTTGCATTGCTGATTCCCTCTCAGATACTCGGCCTTATGACAAACGAGTCTGAAATAATCGAAACGGCAATCCCTTATTTCACAATCGCTTGTTTTTCTTTTTCCATGTATGCGGGAACCTCGGCATTGACAGCAATGTTCCGCAACATGGAAATAGTGATGGCGGCACTTTGGATATCCTTGTTTACATCTATGCTTAACATTCTCCTGAACTGGCTGCTTATTTTCGGCAACCTCGGGTTTCCCGAAATGGGTATAAAAGGTGCGGCGATAGGAACGGTGATAACCCGCGGAGTTGAGCTGTTTTTGGTGCTTGGTTATGCGTTGTTTATTCAAAAGAAAATACTTCTTAAAATCAGGGACTTATTTGTTCCGACGGTTAAAGTTGCCGTTGACTACGTAAGATACGGTCTGCCGATTGCTTTCGGTGATTCTCAGTGGGCATTTTTTACAATTGTAAAGGCTGCAATAATCGGGCATCTCGGAACTGTAATGGTCTCGGCAAACGCTATAGCCGATACAATTATGAACCTCGGTTTTATCGGCTCGGCAAGCCTTGCTGCGGGTGCCTGTGTCGTTGTCGGTAAAGCCGTCGGCTCGGGGGATAATAAAAAAGCAAAGGAATACTCAAATACAATTCAAATACTCTTTGCTGCAATGGCGGTAATTATGGCACTTTCTGTATTTTTCCTGCGAATTCCAATAGTGAATATGTTTGTGATATCGGATGAGGTGCGGACCTTCTCGATTCAAATGGTTGCAATCGGTGCTTTCACCTTACTCGGCACCTTATACCACGCCTCATGCTTTGTCGGCATCAACAGAGGCGGCGGCGACGGAAAATTCGTAGCAACAGTGGACTTCATCTGCGCATGGATCATTGTCCTCCCGCTATTATACTTCACCGCCCACATCTGGCAGCTGTCATTCCCACTCGTTTTCCTCGCCGCAAGATTCGACCAATGCTTCAAATGGCTAATCGCCTTCATCCGCCTCCGAGGCACCAAATGGATACACAACGTCACGGCTGAATAAGAACACAGGGGGACGGTTCTCTTGTGCTCTATTGGCTTGCAAACAAGCACAAGGGAACCGTCCCCTTGTGTTCGTTTGGTTGTTTTAAATAGTCGGAAATTTTGTCAAAGTAGTTGAGTTCGATTGTTTGTTCGAAGGCGTTTTTTTTGTCTTTGACTGTTTGCTGTATAATAGATACATAGTTGTCGGGTAGTTGAGTTTCTTCATCAAATGTTGTAAATCTGCTGCGTCTTCTGTCGTAATATCCGAGATCCGTCATAAAACCGCCTTCAAAGAAAGTCAGAACATCGGCATCCGAAAAAACATCACGTCCGATTAAAAACCGTGAATCAAAATCGAGACCGAGCAGATTGAGAACAGTCGGGACAATATCGGGAGTAAAAGCCGGTGCGCTGATGATTTCCGGCTCCATTCCTTTTACGTAAATTATGCAAGCGTTTCTGTGAAGCCCGAACACAGAATCAAAACGATAACCTGCAAGCTCCTCGACATCACTTCTGTTTAAACCGTATGGATAATGGTCGGAAGTCATTACAATGAGTGTACGCTCGGCAATACCTTTTTCTTCCAGGTGTTCGAGCAGATAAACCATTGCTTTTTCAAGCTCCAGCTGAGTTGCAAGGTAGGCTTGAACTTTAGCAGAATAGCGAAGATGCTTTACTAAATCACGGTTTCTGCGGGCGATACCGTTTTCTTCAAAGCTGTAAGGGGAGTGACCGCACAAGGTCATATAATGAATATAAAAGCGCTCCATGTCTGTATGGCGATGAAGTGATAATTCAAATAAAAGAGTATCGGAGTGATGCCAATCGCTTCTCGGAAAATCCAATCCGTGCCGTCTTGCGCTGAAAATATAGCCCAAATTGGGATGAAACAGGTTGCGGTCATAAAATGTATATGTACCGTTGTGATATGCATATGGTTGGATATCGAGATTATTAAACTGAGTTGCAAACGAAAAGGGAAGATGCTTTTTTGCGGCATTATTACACCAGCGGTGACCACCGCCCGGCGAAAGCCCTGTTATAAGACTAAGCTCGCCTGCAATTGTACCACCGCCATAAACGCCGTAGAATTTTTCAAAGTAAATGCCGTCATGCTGCATTTTATATAGTGTCGGAGTCAGTTCGGGGTCAATGACATAGTAATTAAGAGCTTCTGCACTTATAGTAATTAGATTATATCCCTCAAAAATGCCTGTTTTTTCATTCTTACCGCTCGGCTCTTGCTCCATAAAATACTCATGCAAAGCAAGCAGCCGTTTATTATTTTCATCACGCTCTATAAGCTTTTGGAAATTAATTTCAAATCCGTTTACTTTTCCTACCCAATCAGGGATTATCTCTTCAATTTCTATTATTTCTGTTATTGTGGGTGGCTCTATGATATCGAAATCAGGTTGTTTTTCATCCGGCTTTTGTAAGATGTTATATTCATGCCGAACGACAGAGTTAAGATTTGAAAAGTCAATTGAAAATACAGGCGGATGAGATTCAGTTTTCCCGAATGCATCGGAAAAAACAATCACAACACCTGCAAAAATAAATAATGATAATATAATATATTTAATCCTGTGAATTATTTTCAACAAAAATTCCTTCTTCTGTTTGATTATAAATATTCGGCTCAAGAGTGCCTAAATCATATTTGCTTTGATAAAACTCAACAAAAGCTCCGGTAAGAAACAGTGTCTGCTCCACACGAACCTCAAGCTTGTTTGACATACACGTTTCCGTTGTAAAAACAGGGATGTTATATCGCTTAACATATTCGCGGACAGTTGTACCTGTTATGCTTTTGCTTCTGGTAGGACGAAAATTCCGCCCGCCGTAAGTTCCTAAATGCTTTCCTACTAATTCGGTTTGGTTAATTGCATCCGAAACATAATTAATCGCTTCAATTTTCCCCGGCGAAAGATCATGATTAGGCCAGTAAATTACACTGTTGGAATAACCGTCTTTAAACGCTTCATGGTAATCGATAATTACATGCGGCGAAAAATTATCGAGCAGCTCTGTAATAATTGCTGCAACCTTTTGCCCTGCATTACCGGTTGATTTGCCGGGGAACTGACGGTTTAAATTTTGTCCGCCGGGTCCGTTTTCATTCGGAGCGGTTGCGGTAGCTTTAGGGATGATAAGAAAATTTCCGGCGGTAAAATTAAAAGTATCAACAAGCTGCTCTGCTGCTGTAAACCCTGCAAGCTCTGTCCCGTGAACTCCGCCTATAATTGCAATATTCGGGCCGGGAACACCTGTTATAAACAGATGATATGTCACGGTGTATTTATCAAACTTTTCCGGAACTATAGTACCGGTTTCATGTATAAGCTCCGGAATCGGCTCTTCATCCGGTAATATTTCGTCAATAGTATCATCATTTTCACTACCGTCATTATCTATACTAATGGTACTGTCAATCAGTGTAATTTCATTAAGCGCGGCAATATCTCTATTATAATCTGCCCGCTTTTCAGCTATTTGGTTTAGAATATTACTTACTTCATCATGTAAACCGGAGAACCGTGACTTGCTTGAATTAACATCCTCATGATTTAACTTGTCCTCAGGCACAGAAAACATAGCAAAAGTCGACAGCAACAACACTGCCGCAACAGCAACTCCCAGTATTTTAAATATATTAACAAGTTTTGATTTATTCATTATCTAAAGCGTTCGATGTCGGCATTTTGCATGTCTTCCCATTGGGTGCCGGTGAGAAGGGTGCCTTCGTAGTCTCTTGCGGCGGCGCGGTTTCTTACTTCATCGTATAGGGCGAGGGTTTCTTCTCTTAATTTAAACCGTTCGAGAGCATCTTCCTCTTCACGTTTTATCCTGCGCTGAATTTCATTGTCGCGCCAAAGGGCTTGCTTTGCTTCGTCGACAGCGACCCTGCCCATTTTTTTGTAGCGGGTTCCTCTTCTGTTTCTGAAAATCATAAGATAAAAATTGATGGCGACTATTATGAAAATTATAGCGAATAAAATAGCTATCGATGTTTCCATGCAAATCACCTCTTTTTGTTAAATTTGTAATGTAATTTTATCACATTTATTAATGTAAAACAATCAATAATAATTATCTATACGATTACTTTAATATATGATATAGTTTATTTATGATTACAGTTAACAATCTAAGTTTATCATTTGGCGGAAATACACTTTTTTCCCGTGCGGATTTGCAATTTGTTGCCGGAAATTGTTACGGTGTGATTGGTGCAAACGGTTCGGGTAAATCTTCATTTCTGAAAATCCTTGCAGGCGAGCTGGAGCAATCTTCAGGTTCTGTCGAGATTAAACCCGATGTAAGAATGTCGGTTCTTAAGCAGGACCAGAATATGTATGATGAATACACTGTTATTGATACGGTCATAATGGGTAATCCCCGTCTTTATGAGTGCGGCAGGGAAAAGGATGAGCTATATAACAAAGAGGACTTTTCCGATGAAGACGGTATCAAAGCAGCCGAGCTTGAAGAGGAGTATGCGGAGCTTGGAGGGTGGGAAGCCGAGTCGGATGCTTCGCAGCTGCTTCAGGGTCTTGGTATACCGACATCCCTGCACCACAGCAAAATGAGTGAAATGGAACCCCGCCAAAAGGTTAAGGCACTGCTGGCGCAGGCACTGTTCGGCAAGCCCGATATTATCCTGCTCGACGAGCCGACAAACAATCTTGATGTCGGAAGTGTCGTCTGGCTTGAGGATTTTCTGATGGATTATGAAGGGACTGTCATAGTTGTCGCTCATGACCGTTACTTTTTAAATACCGTTTGTACGCATATGGTCGACATTGATTACGGGAAAATTAAAATGTCTGTCGGTAACTACGACTTTTGGTACGATTCAAGTCAATTAATGCAAAAACTGATTAAGGAAAAGAACAAAAAGACTGAAGATAAAATACAGGAGCTTGAGGAGTTTGTACGCCGCTTTTCAGCGAATAAATCAAAATCCCGCCAGGCAACATCACGGAAAAAGCTTATCGAAAAAATACGTATCGAAGACATGCCCGCATCAACACGCCGCTACCCCTGGGTCGGCTTTAAGATGGAAAGAGAGCCCGGTAAGGACAGGTTGTTCGTGACCGAAGTTTCATATTCATCAGGCGGCGAAAAAATCCTTGATAACATAAGCTTTATTATGGGGCGTGATGATAAAATCGCTTTTATCGGCGAAAATGAAAATGCGATTACGACAATGTTTAAGCTGCTCGCAGGTGAAATAGAACCCGATGAGGGTGAAATAAAGTGGGGAGTTTCCACGTCCCAGTCATATTTCCCGAAGGACAATACATCTTATTTTGCAAACAATGAGTTGAATATTATCGACTGGATACGCCAGTATTCGGAGGATAAAAAAGAGAGTTATCTGCGCACATTTTTAGGGCGGATGCTCTTTACCGGAGATGATGTTTACAAGGAGGTCCGTGTACTGTCCGGAGGCGAAAAGGTACGCTGTATGCTCTCAAGGCTGATGCTTTCGGGTGCAAGTGTTCTTCTGCTTGACCAGCCGACAAACCATCTCGACCTCGAAAGTGTTGCAGCCCTTAATAACGGTCTTACCGATTTTAAAGGAAATATTATTTTCACGACTCATGACCACCAGCTCATTCAAACAGCAGCAAACCGTATAATAGAGTTCAAAGACGGCGGAATTACCGACCGTGTCATGACATATGACGAATATGTCGAAAGCGTAAAGGTTGAAGTTGATTAATGAAAATTCTCGTAATGTCTGATTCTCACGGAAACATTAATAATATGCTAAGTGCAGTTGATCTTGAAACACCGGATGTGATATTGCACCTCGGCGACCATATTTCCGATTGCAGCGATATAACTTTGCTCCATCCCGAAACACTGCTTCGCTCCGTCAGAGGAAACTGCGACCGGGGTTATCCGGGGCTAGACATTGATGAGTTCGTCATGGAGGAAAAACGCTTTCTTATGACACACGGTCATTTGTTCAGTGTAAAATTCGGAAGAGCAAGCATAAAAAAAGAAGCTGCCGACAGAGGTGCGGATATTCTGCTTTTCGGTCACACCCATATTCAGCATCATACAGTTGCCGATAAGCTTATAGTGTTAAACCCGGGCAGCATAGGAGTCGGCACAAAAGAGTATGCCGTTATCGAAATTAATAACGGCATAATTGAGTGTGAATTGAAAAGACTATAATTAAACTATTTCTATTTTTTCGTCCTTGGCGGTGATTGTTATGTTATCGCCGTCTTTTATTTTGCCTTCGAGCATTTTTTCCGCCACTGTGTCCTCCACGGCGTTTTGGATTACACGGCGAAGAGGTCTTGCTCCGTATACCGGGTCATATCCTTGTCCGGCAAGCAGGTCTGTTGCGGAATCATCCACGGTCATGGTAATCCCGACATCCTTCATGCGGCCTTTAACCATATCGAGCATTTTTTCGCAGATTTCTTTTATGTTGTCTTTGTTAAGCTTATGAAAAACAATCGTTTCATCAATTCTGTTCAAAAACTCAGGTTTAAACAAACGTTTGACTTCATCCATCACAGCTTCCCTGATTTGCTCGTATTCACCGGTATCGTCATCACCCGGGCTTGCTTTAAAACCAAGCTTTGTACGGTTTTCCGTGATGTTTCTCGCACCGGCATTTGATGTCATGACAATAATTGTATTTTTAAAATCAACCCTATGTCCCTGCGAGTCCGTCAGCATACCGTCTTCCATGATTTGCAGCATTATATTAAATACATCCTCATGTGCTTTTTCGATTTCGTCGAACAACAGAACCGAATAAGGTCTGCGACGTACTTTCTCCGTCATGTTACCGCCTTCGTCATAACCGACATATCCCGGTGGTGAACCAATCATTTTCGAGGTTGTATGCTTATCCATGTATTCGGACATGTCGATTCGCAGCATTGCATTTTCATCACCGAACATAGCTTCTGCAAGAGCCTTGCACAGCTCGGTTTTGCCTACGCCTGTCGGACCGAGGAACAAAAACGAACCAATCGGGCGTTTGGGGTCTTTTAGCCCTACCCTGCCCCGGCGCAGAGCCTTCGCAACTGCAGTGACAGCCTCGTCCTGACCGACAACACGGTTGTGCAGCGAGTCTTCCATTTTTAGAAGGCGTTCGCTTTCATCCTGTGTGATGCTTGTAACCGGAATACCTGTCCAGCCCGAAACAATTGTTGCTATGTCTTCGGCTTCAACGTTTTTGGTATTATCATGCTTGGTTACTTCCCAGTTTCTGCGTGCAGTTTTAATTAAATCTGCAATATCTTTTTCACGGTCCCTTACACCTGCGGCACTCTCAAAGTCCTGGTTTGCAATAGCTGCCGCTTTTTCGGCTGCAAGCTGCTCTTTTTGCACTTCAAGGTCTTTAAGCTCCTGCGGGAGTCTCAGCTTTTCAAGCCTTACACGTGAAGCCGCTTCATCGATTAAGTCGATTGCCTTATCCGGCAAAAACCTGTCATTTATATATCTGCTTGAAAGATTAACAGCGGTTATTATAGCATCATCACTTATTTTCAGCTTGTGATGGTCCTCATATTTGTCACGCAGACCCTTGAGAATTTCAACAGATTCCTCCTGAGTCGGCTCTTCAATGATTACGGGCTGGAAACGTCTTTCGAGTGCTGCATCCTTTTCAACATGCTTTCTGTATTCATTGAGGGTTGTTGCACCGATTATTTGCATTTCACCCCGTCCGAGAAGCGGTTTGATTATGTTTGCCGCATCAATTGCACCCTCGGCAGCACCTGCACCTATTATTGTATGAAGCTCGTCGATGAAGAGGATTACATCCCCTGCTTTTTGAACCTCATCAATTGCGGTTTTAATACGTTCTTCGAAATCTCCCCTGTACTTTGTCCCTGCAAGCATTCCGCTCAGGTCGAGCGTAACAATACGTTTATCCAGCAATGTTTCGGGTGCGTCCCCTGCAATTATTGACAGAGCAAGCCCTTCGGCTATTGCTGTTTTGCCTACTCCCGGCTCGCCGATAAGCACGGGATTGTTTTTTGTGCGCCTTGAAAGTATTTGAATTACGCGCCCAATCTCTGTTTCCCTGCCGATAACAGGGTCAAGCATACCTTCTTTTGCTGCTGCAGTAAGATCGCGGCTGAACTGGTCAAGAACCTTGGTTGCATTCTTTTTGCCGCCTTGAGAACCGTTTCGCCCCGGTGCCACCGGAATCGGGCGGAATATATTAGTACCGATTGCATCAATAAGATTCACAAGCAGCTTGTCTATATCCAGTTTTGTCGTGAAAATAAGCTTTGCCGCATTACTTTCATATTCGCTGAGCAGACCTATTAAAAGATGCTCGGGATCGGCGCTGCTGTAACCCCGCCTGTTTGCTTCCATAAGAGCGATATCTGCAATTACTTTCGCTTCGGGAGTATAACCGTGCGGTATTTCTTCCGTATAATCACTGCGTCCGATATGCTTAACTATCAGGTCAAAGATAAATTTGCTGTGCAGTCCTGCATCAATCAGGATTTTTGATGCAACACCACCATCGTCGTGTGATAATCCGTAAAGAATATGCTCGCTGCCGATAGTATTATGTCCAAGCTCAACCGCTGCCTCCTGAGCATGTTCGAATACTTTTATTGAGCGCCCGGTGAATCTTGTGAACTTGTCTCCGAATCGCATTTTACGTTCCTTTCCGCTTCCTGTGAGCTGACTGATTGCTCTGCACCTGCTGACTCAAGTGCTTTGATTTCGTCACGCAGCACTGCTGCTTTTTCAAACTCCTCGTTTGCAACGGCAACACGCATCTGTGCATTGAGCTCACGGCGCTTACTCATAACTTCGTCTACTTTGACATCGGGGTTCTTAAATACATTTTGCCCGCATCCGCAGCTGCAAGGCTGCTCTTGCTGTGCAATTCCTCTGCGCTGCATACCGGTATACGGGAACATTTGATTTGTTTGAATCATCGGTATCGCAAGCGGTATAAATCCGCTTACATTGCTGCGCACCGGGAATAATGCTTCCAAAAGACCGTTTAACCCGAGGTCGGGATTACTTCCAAAACCCGTAAACATTCCTGTTTCAAACATTTGGTCAATATCGTAACCGGATTCAGCTGCACATGCCGAGCATAAATGTGTCTCGGTAACGCAACCGTTTACATTTTGTGAATAGTGAAAATTGACTTCGTTTTTTCCGCATTTTTGACATTTCATGATAATATACCTCCATTTTAGTAATTCATAGTGTTAATTTTGTGTGCTATTTTTATGACGCTCTATCCGGAGCAAATGTTCCTGTGATTCAATCGCTCATCCGCATAAGCATCTGCTTTAAGATACCTGCTCTGAGAGCATCTCTTTCGGTCAGCTCTGCTGTACGCAGTGCGCTTGTGCCTATTGCCGACATCATTAGGTTTGCGTCTTTTTCGCTTATAACATTGTTGCGGAGGAGAGTTGTTAAAAGTGCTGTCGCTGTGTTAATATCCACACGTTCCCCAATTGCGTTTACTGTGTGCATAAGCAGCAGCTCGGCCTCCATGGCAATCCTTCTTATTCTGATATAACCGCCTCCGCCGCGCCTGCTCTCTACTATATATCCGTGCTCCGGTGAAAACCGTGTGGATATGACATAGTTAATCTGGCTGGGTACACAGTTGAACCTGTTTGCAAGCTCTGCACGCTGAAGCTCTGCTGTTCCGCCCGTATCACTGAGCACTTCGTTGATGAAACCGGCTATAATATCGCTAACTCCCATGTTGTCGCCCTCATAAGTTTAAATCTGCTTTGTCATTACAAACGCTGTTTCGCATCGTCATTAAAACGCTACTCTGCTTCGTTTGACTTTGACTATCTTTGACCTTTGATTAATTTTACTCTTTTATGCATTTATCGGCAATGTCCGTTTTGACCTTTCCTGACCTTGCTCGAAAGATAAACGGCAGTTATATCGCTCCACCTCTTGTTTTCGCAGTATTTCATTCTTTTTCGCAGTTTTTCTCGCTTTTTGAAATTAATGTAATATTGTCTTTTCTATTAGGAAATATACCCCGATTTATATCTTTTTGACATATTTTGTACCATATAATTGTAAAAGATTACCATAAATTTTGTATATATAGACAAATTTGTAAAAAGTCACATCTTGTTGTTGCTTCTTTTTCATTACTGAGATAAACTACACCTACTCGATTTTGCTTTTATTTGGAGGTTCGATTTTTTTGTTTGACACTAAATATATCGACAATTACAAGGAATACTTAACTAATGAACGCCGTGCGCCTGCTAACACGGTTTCTTCATATGTCCGTGACATCACTCAATTCACAAAAGAGCAATTTAGTGATGAAAATGTAGATTTTGAACAAGTTACAACAGATGATGTCAAAGGCTACTTAAACCAGCTTCAGGATAAGGGTAAATCCCCCGCCACCGTTTCACGCTGTATTGCGTCATTAAAAGCATTTTTCCGCTTTATGATGTCCGACGGTTATGAAGGTCCGAACCCTGCAGCGGGAATTCCGATGGTTCATGCTCCCAAAAAAGCCCCGAACATTCTCACCAGCAGGGAAATTGATTCACTTCTCAACCAGCCCGATGCCAATACAATTAAAGGCTGCAGGGATAAAGCAATGTTTGAGCTTCTTTACGCTACCGGAATCCGTGTCAGCGAACTCATTTCATTAAATGTAGATGATGTAAATCTCGTCACCGGCCTTATTGTCTGCCGCAACGGAAAAGAAAGAGTTATACCTGTTTATGATGCTGCAATCAGAGCAGTCAGCGATTATCTGACAAACTCCCGTCCGAGTATGGCAGTCACGGGCGAGCTTTCATTATTCGTAAATACCGGCGGCGGCCGAATGACCCGTCAGGGTTTTTGGAAAATAATGAAAAGTTATCTCGAAAAAGCGCAAATCAGCGAAGACATCACACCGCAGATGCTCCGTCATTCATTTGCCGCTCACTTGCTTGAAAACGGTGCGGACGTCCGCTCACTTCAGCAAATGCTCGGGCATTCAGACATATCTTCAACTCAGGCATATGCCAGAGTTATCGGCCGGCAGCTTAAGGATGTTTATAACAAAGCTCACCCGAGAGCATGACACCTTAATATGTGTTTCGAGCAGAAGCACTTCCCGAGCCACCAAGGCTCGGGCTTATTTTTGAAAAATAATTTTTATATGTAGCGGAGGGTTTGAAATGAAAAACGAAACTAAATGCCTGCATTCCGGCTATACCCCCGGAAATACCGAACCGCGTGTATTGCCTATTGTGCAAAGCACCACATATGTTTACGACAGCACCGATGAAATGGGCTCCGTTTTTGACGAACCCACAAAAAGCCTTATTTATTCCCGCTTTGCAAATCCGACTGTTATGGCTGTCGAGGCAAAAATCGCCGAGCTGGAGGGCGGTGTCGGAGCAATGTGCACATCCTCGGGCCAGGCTGCAACACTTCTTGCTGTTCTTAACATCTGCAACGCAGGCGACAGTATCATAAGCGCAACACAAATATATGGCGGCTCAATAAACCTGTTTTCCTACACCTTCAAAAAAATGGGAATCGAATGAATTTTTGTCGATACACTTGCAACGGAAGACGAAATCAGAGCAGCATTCAAACCGAACACCAGGCTTGTTTTCGGTGAAATGCTCGCAAATCCCGCTCTGACTGTTTTCGATGTTGAGAAATTCGCAAAGATAGCGCACGAAAAAAATGTCCCGCTAATAGTGGACAATACATTCCCGACACCTATTTTATGCAAACCCTTTGATTTCGGAGCCGATATTATAGTTCACTCGACATCCAAATACATGGACGGTCATGCACTTCAGGTCGGCGGTGTTATTGTCGACAGCGGGAATTTCGACTGGTCCTGCGGAAGCTTCCCCGAGCTAACTGCTCCCGACCCGTCATATCACGGTATAATTTATACGGATGTATACGGCAAAGCCGCATATATTATAAAAGCAAGAATGCAGCTGATGCGTGATTTTGGTGTTTATCCCTCGGCTCATTCTGCATTTTTGCTTAATCTCGGGCTTGAAACCCTTGCTTTGCGTATGGAGCGTTATTGTGAAAATGCTCAAACCGTTGCTGAATTTTTAGTCGCTTCAGATAAGGTTGCAAGCGTAAATTACCCGGGTCTTAAAACCGATAAATATCATGCCCTTGCAAATAAGTATCTTAAAGGTTCAAGCGGTGTCGTAACATTTGCTTTAAAAGGCGGTAAGGATGCGGCAGTTTTGTTCATGGATTCTCTTAAGATTGCATCAAACGCAATTCATGTTGCCGATATCCGCACCTGTGTGCTCCACCCCGCAACAACAACTCACAGGCAGTTATCGGACGAACAAATGCTTGCTGCAGGGGTAGACCCCGGCATGATCCGCTTCTCCGTAGGCCTCGAACACATCGACGACATTCTGGACGATATCAGGCAAGCCCTTGCGGTTATTTAGCTTCATCTATTGCAAGCCCTTGCGGTTACTTAATATACTCCTTCACCTTTCCGTAAAGGCTTGTGTCCACCGCTGCGTCCACCTCTATATATTCTTCAAGGTATCTTGTGCCGGAAACAACCGCTTCCCTATGCAGGGTTTCTATAAAACCCGCTTTTGCATAGGGCAGGCACAGGGTTACCTTTTTTATGTTTGAAGAAAGGCATTCTTCAATTTTCAAAAGGAGCCGGTCTATTCCCTGCTCTGTTTTTGCCGATATCTCAACCGTATTTTCTCCGTGCGGGTAAACATCCTCCGTCAGAATGTCACATTTGTTATACGCCTCTAATCTGGGAGTTTCCGCAGCACCGAGTGCAGCAATCATTTCATCGACCACCCTTACCTGCTCCTCCCATTCGGAGCTTGATGCGTCGATAACATGGAGTATCAGGTCGGCATATTTAAGCTCTTCAAGTGTTGCTTTAAACGCTTCAACCAAATGATGCGGCAGCTTTCTGATAAAGCCGACAGTGTCTGAAATCAGCACCTCTCTGACATCATTCACGACAAGCCGCCTTGTAGTTGTATCCAGTGTGTCGAACAACCTGTTTTCCGCTTGTATCCCCGCTCCCGTCAGAGTGTTGAGAAGTGTTGACTTTCCTGCGTTTGTATATCCGACTAGGGCAACAACAGGGATATTATTTTTTTCTCTGAGACGCCGCTGCGTGTCTCTTGTGCGGAGGACTTCCTTAAGTTCGTCCCTTAACTTGTCGATTTTGCGGCGGATGTGGCGGCGGTCTGTTTCAAGCTGTGTCTCACCGGGGCCTCTGGTTCCAATAGGTGCGCTTGTTCCCGTCTGGCTGGTAAGATGCTTCCACATTCCCGTAAGCCTCGGTAAAAGATAGTTATACTGAGCAAGCTCAATCTGAAGCCGTCCTTCACGTGTTCTTGCCCGCCCTGCGAAAATGTCAAGTATTAAAGACGAGCGGTCTATTACTCGCATGTCAAGCTTCTCGGTAAGTGCTCTCATCTGCGACGGAGTAAGCTCATTGTCAAAAACTGCAAGAGTGCAATCATTAGCCTTTGCCAGCTCTTTTAATTCCTTAACCTTGCCTGCACCTATAAAGGTACCCGGCTCGGGTTTTTTACGGTTTTGCAAAACCCTTCCGACACAAATCCCGCCCGCTGTTTCGAGAAGCGCTTCAAGCTCGTCAAGGCTTTCTTCAGTCGAACGGTCATAAATTTTCATACTGTCGGCGGCAAGACCCGCAAGCACCGCCCTCTCCGGCTCTGTTGATTTTTTAATTTTTTCTATCAATTTTATTCACCTGCCGTGTGAAACAAGGGACAGGTTCCCTGCTTCATTTCTTGTTTAAAACAAAAACCCGTGCTTTCGGCACGGGCTTTACACTCATTGATTACTGATCTTGTTGACTCAGACCAAACTTCCTGTTGAACTTGTCAACACGGCCGCTGGTATCAACCAGCTTTTGTTTGCCTGTATAAAAAGGATGGCACTTAGAGCAAATTTCAATTCTGATATCCTTGCTTGTGCTACCTGTTTCAATAATCTCACCGCATGCACACTTTATAGTAGTCTGCTGATAATTCGGGTGTATTCCTTCTTTCATTGCTTTCACCTCATTTGACCTTGCTGTGCAGTTTATTGCAAACATACAATAAACGTACAAAAGGGATTCTAACACAGGCATATTTTAATTGCAAGGCTTTTTCGTGCAAAAACTTGTAAAAACTCGCATTTTTTGCAAAATTTACCAGAATACTGGTAAATTTAAAAGCTTTCATGTAAAATCACATAATACACTGTATGTTTATAAATATTATTATTAATCAGAGGAAACAGGAATTATGAACGAACGGTTTTTTTCAGCCCCCGGACGTGTTGAAATCGGAGGAAATCATACAGACCACCAGCACGGGCGAGTACTTGCAGCAGCGATAAACCTTGAAATCAAATGCTCTGCGGTTCCAAACGGTACGAATACTATCAACTTGGAAAATAAACAGTACGGCTCACAAAGTATTGACCTTGAAAACCTTGATGTCCGTAAGGATGAAATTAATACGGCATCGGCATTGGTACGCGGAGTCGCCGCATGGTTTAACACCCGTGGTTATAAAACCGGCGGTTTTGATGCGGTAATATCCTCGGATATACCTTTAGGTTCGGGACTTTCAAGCTCAGCGGCATTTGAAGTCATGCTAGGTAATATATTTAAAGGGCTTTTCGGTTCGGATATCACCCCTCTTGAAATTGCGATTGCCGGAAAATATGCAGAGAATGTATACTTCGGCAAACCGTCGGGTCTGATGGACCAGGCAGCCTCCAGCTTTGGCGGGCTTAATATGATTGATTTTTATGACCCCGACTGTACTGTCGTTACCCCGGTAAAAGCAGATTTATCGGGATATGAGCTGTGCGTTGTAACCACAGGCGGCGACCATGCTGATTTGACACCGGAATACGCATCAATACCCGAGGAGATGAAAAAAGTCGCCGGATTTTTCGGCAAGGATTTTTTAAGCGAAATAACTATCGAGGAATTTTACTCCGAATTACATAAAATGCAAGACTTGAGCAAAAGAGCAATTCTGCGTTCGCTGCATTTCTTTGAAGACCATGAGCGTGTACTAAAACAGGCTGCCGCCCTCGAAAGCGGCAATATACAAGCATTTCTCGATTTGGTAACCGAGTCGGGCCGCTCTTCCCTTGCATATCTGCAAAATGTCTTTTCACCCTCGGACTCCCACAACCAGGAGCTTACCCTTGCCTTGGCATTGTCTGAAAAAATCCTTGCAGGCAAAGGCGCATGGAGGGTCCACGGAGGCGGGTTTGCCGGGACTATTCTGGCGTTTGTCCCTGACGAGCTTAAGGATTCGTATAAAAAACAATTAAGTGCCGTCTTCGGAGATAACTGCTGTCTGTTTCTGAATATAAGAAACGAAGGCGGAATGGAAGTTACATGAAAGAATATATAATCGGAAATAACGACGCAGGACAGAGGCTTGACAGATTTACTGCAAAGGCCGTGCCTCTATTACCTGCTTCACTTATGCAAAAATATATAAGAATAAAACGAATTAAAGTAAACGGAAAAGGAGCAAAGCGGGAATACAAGCTTGCACTTGACGATGTTGTTCAATTATATATAAACGATGAGTTTTTCGAAGCTCCCGACAAGGAAAATGCCTATCTTAAAATAACCGACCCCGCACTTGAAATAATATACGAGGATGAAAATATTATACTTGTGAATAAGCCTGCAGGAATACTTTGCCACAGTGACGGCACATTTGATTATTCAAACGCAGGTTCTTCCAAAAGAATTCCGCTGGTTTCCGTGATACAGTCATACTTGCACAAAAACGGCGAGTGGCGGCCCCGGGAGGAGAATTCCTTCACCCCTGCACTGTGTAACAGAATTGACCGCAATACATCCGGTATCGTTATCGCAGCGAAAAACGCAGAAACTCTGCGGATCATCAACGAAAAGCTAAAGCAGCAGGAAATCGACAGATATTATCTTGCAGTTGTACACGGAAAACCAAACCCGCCGGAAGCAAGGCTTGAAGGATATATTTTTAAAGATGCAGTAAAAAACAGGGTTTATGTGACAAAAGACAGTCAACCGGGGTCAAAATCCGCCGTTATGGAATATAAAACACTAAACTCATCGGGACAGCTCTCACTCCTCGAATGCAGGCTCTTTACCGGACGCACACATCAGATAAGAGCGCAGCTTGCAAGCGCAGGATATCCCATACTCGGTGACAGCAAGTACGGAAACGGCAGGCTCGACAAACCTTACGGAGAAACTAAACAATCCCTCTGCTCATACAAACTCGTGTTCAGCTTCAATGATAACACAGGACTCCTTGATTATCTGAACAGGCAGGAATTCAAACTAAGCACTATATCGTTTGCAGAGAAGTATTTTAGCCAAAACATTTAATTTCCGGATATTAAAATCACTTAGCAGCATCTTTTGACTTTTCGCAAAATTATGATATAATAGCATCTAAGTTAAGGGGGCTTGTCTCTTGTTTTTACGAAAACATGAGGCAGGTCTCTTGTTTTATTCTTGTTGGATTTTTGAAAGGAGCTCGTATTATGCAGTTTATTACAAATTATGATGAAATTATTTTGGATGATGAGTTTCAAAAGTTATTACCGCCGCTTGCCGAAAAGGTATTTAACGACCTTGAGGAGAGCCTGCTTCAACATGGTGTCCGTGATTCGCTTGTTCTGTGGAACGGGATTTTAATTGACGGTTACAACAGGTATAAAATTATCGGAAAGCATGACTTGCCGTTTTTTACAGTCAAAATGGAGTTTTCATCGAGAGATGAGGTTATTATTTGGATAATAAATAATCAAGTATCAAGACGCAACTTATCCCCGAGCCAGCTTAGGTTTTTTCGCGGGTTGCACTACAATGCTGAGAAGCGGCTCATTTCGAATAAGACCGGGAAAAACCAATATAATGAGGTTGGTGGTCAAAATGACCACCAACCTCAAAGTGAACAATTTCAAGGGAAAACCGCCGATAATCTTGCAAGTCATTATAACGTATCATCTAAAACAATAAGACGAGACGCTCAAATCGCAAACACCATTAACGCAATCGGCGAACTCTCCCCGGACACAAAAGCAGATATCATCTCGGGGAAAACACGCATCAGTAATAAACAACTCCAAGAGCTATCTACCGCTTCCACCGAAGAAATTAAAGATGTCATTTCTCAAATCGAAGACGGCACATTCGAAAACAGAAAACAAGGTATATCAAAACCAAACGGTGGCTATAAAAACGACGACAGTTCAATCGACAGCAACAAAAACGGCAGCAGTAATATAAACATCAGTAGCTACTCACTAACCGAAAACACAACAAACATGCAGCCATGGGAAATCACATTCACAAAAATGACCGAAGAATTCCGCACATCAATAAAAACCCACCCTCACCCCGACAACACCACAATAAAATCCGCCCTCCGCCAATACATCCAAATGCTCGAGGACCTATACAGCGGAATATGAGGGGGAAGAATAAATGCACAAGACAAGATTAATAGGTGTTGTTTCAAGTACAGTTGTAAGTGCACTTGGTAAGGACAATAAAATTTATAAAGTAGGAGATGCAATATATCTTGGAAAGAATAACATAAAACACATGAAACAGCGTCATTCAAAAACTTTTAATAAATATTGTAGCAAGCTTTCACAAATAATATCAGAACCGGATTATGTCGGTATAAATAATGAAGATAACTCTTTAGAGTATGTTAAAATATTTAATGACCATGTGAAATTAGTTGTTCGAATAGCCGGAGATGAAAAATTATATATCCGTTCTATGTATACTGTTTATCAAAGCCGTACTGAATTTTTCATTAAATCAGGAAGATTAAAATTATTGACAAAATTAATATAAATAGTATATAATACGGGAACAAAGGCTTGTGTTTGAGGACGGAAATAGGCAGCCGTCACCCCTTGTTTTTCAAGGTTAGGAGATGTGGAATGTAGGTCGCTCCACCAAACATTAGCTCTTGTTTCAACACAAAACACGATAAGAAATACGACAAGGATACCATCCCTGCCAGAATTTTATGTGTTTGATTCTTAAAATGTATATTGCAAAAATAAACACACAGCAAAAATAAATATACTTGACACCTGTTAGTAATTATGCTATTTTTTATGTGTAAGTCTAGCCACTTGCAGATGTAGTATACAGCTACAATTGAGCATTTGTTCACAAAGCGAAAACCCCGATGGTGGTGCATCGGGGTTTTCTGTTAGGCTGGTTGTTGCCTTAATCTCCATCCAGCCATTTGCAGATATAATATACAGTTATACCTGCTGCGACAGAGATCAGGAACATTTCAAGCATTCGTTCACCCCTTCCTGTTACCAGTACAGGGTTTCGGCAACACAATTACCATAGCATAAAGTTTTTCTACAGTTCAATAACCATATAATTGTGAAAAATGTGAAATATTATGTCTACTTATTGTGTTATTTACGGAAATTTTAAGAAAAATTACAAATATTTACAATTTTTCGGGTTTTTTGTTGCAAAAGGGGTTGTTTTCTGTTATAATTACTAGGATTTTAGATAAATACGTTCATGTGAACGTCAATAAATTCAGACTTAGGTTTGGATATATGGGGGTAACGTTATGAAAATTAGTATTTTAAAAGAAAGCTTGGATAGAAATTTTAAACGTAACAAAAAGAGGTCTGCGGTATTCAGTGCATTTGTTTTATTGCTGTGTGCTGCTTTTTTATTCGTTGGTATTCCGATGATAATTACCACAACGAGTGCTGCCGACGACTGCGGTCATGAGCATGACGGTACATGCGGGTTCGCTCTTGCTGTCCCCTGCGACCATGAGCATGACACCGCCTGCGGCTTTACCGCTGAATCCCCCTGCACCTATGTCCACATTCACAATGACGAATGCGGGTTCGATGGTGACGAAAATCTCCCGTGCTTAGAGCCTTCTCATATCCACAACGATAGTTGTGGATACATTACATATGTAATGTGCGCTCACACCTGCTCCGACGGAACCTGTTCATTTACAGCCGCATCCCCCTGCGGCCACGAATGCGACCCCGACTGCGACGACACCCCCGAAGACCCCGGCAACGACAATGACAGTCTGATTGGTGACGGTAGTTATGACAAAAAAGACGATAGCGAAAATAATACTAATATAAATAACCCCAGCGGTACTGGAACCAAATCCAGCACCCAGCAATTCCAAAGCATGACCCCTCCAGCCTCAGATGACGATAGTCTCTGGTATGGTGATGTTTTACCGTTTGGAATAATGGGTATGTTTGAGGATATCTTAGGAATGTCAGCAGCTCTTACAGGTCCTCCTGTTATTGATACAGCGACAGTAATTGAAAATGGTACAGAAATTAGTATTTTATTTGAAGATGATATCAAGACTAACACAGGTAGTGCTCCTGATGGATTTACAATATCAGTCGATGGCACCACAAGCATTGCAGTTACAGCAACTTTAAACAATCCTAATGGAATAACACTGTCAAATATTACTCCGGCTATCAAAAGTGGTCAAGCTGTAGAGGTCAACTATATTAAACCGGCTGATAATTATATTCAATCAACCGACGATGATGATTTTGAAACATCTGATTTTTCCGGTGTTGATAACGGGTCTTTAATTGTAAATATAATCTCGCAACCATCTGCTCAGGTAATTACTTTTGGAGGAACAGCAACCTTTGCTATAGACGCATCGCCTGCTCCATCAATTGCAACATATCAATGGAAAAGTAGTGCTACAGTTGATGGTACTTATGGAAATATATCAAGTGCAAATGCTGCAACTTATTCACTTACTCCTACCAATAGAGACTTAAACGGTTACTACTTTAGATGTGACATCACTACTTCTCAAGGTACAGTAGAATCAACCCCAGTTCAACTCACCATTAATCAAGCATCAATTGCCGATGCAACTATTGAATTAATGACCCCTATTATTTACAACGGTAACCCTTGGGATGAAACTTATGATTATGACTTAGAAGTAAAGTTACCTGATGGTACTGAGTTAACCAGACCGAGTGACTATATTATTAAATCGGTTACCGGGGAAGGCGGTAATACTACGAATGCAGGTAACTTAACTATTACAATTCAAGGTGCCGGTAACTATGACCCTGACACTGAGGCTTTTGCTAACGACATCGTTCTCAGTCCTAAAAATATAACTATTACGGGATGGGATGTATCAAAAGTTTATGATAGTGGAACTACGCTCGGTGGCGGCTCTTTTGGTACGTTAGTATTTAATCCCGGCGAGTTCGTAACACCTACTGCAACCGGAATTGCCGAAACAGCAAATGTTGATTCCAGCTTAGGAACTGCTACCTTTACACATGCTAATGTAGAGGGTGTTTCCAACGACATAACAATCGGTGGCACTTTTACAATGACAAGTGGTACTGCAACGCCATCAAACTATAGCATACAATTACCGGCAGCAAACTCTTTCACCGGAACAATTACCCCTGCACCTCTCGAATTTCAAGGTTTAATACATTCAAAACCGTATGACGGTACAAACACCATAGACACCACAAGTACTCCGGGACCGGGAGTTTTAACAATAACTCCCGCATTCAACTTAGGTCCTTGGTTGAATGGTGCTGATTCATCAGGTGTCAGCATTACTTACACAGCTGAATACACAGATATTGATGCCGGTACTGATACAATAGATATAGCCGTTAGTGCTTTTACAGGAAATACAAATTATGAAATTCCTGTTGGAAACAGAACAGGTATTGATGTTACTGGCGGTATTACTAAGAGACCTCTCGAATTTAAGGATTTAACTCATACAAAAATATTTGATAATAGTACTTCAATAGATGCCACCGGTCCGGGAGAACTGATAATAGACAAGACAGATAACTTAGATGGCTGGCTCAGTACTGACGCTGCTGCTGCAACATTCTCTTTTGCGTCTGCTGCATATACAAGCGTTAATGCCACAACCAACACAATAAATATATCAGGCGTTACCTTAACAGGAGCTGATAATTATGAAATCCCGACAGCTAATACTAGTGGTATTCTCGTCACAGGTGGTATTACAGCGAAGCAACTCACCTTATTAGATATAGAACATTATAAATCGTATGACGGAACTCAAACTTTAACAGGCTTAACATTTAGTAAGACAAATATTGGCGGCTGGATCACCGGTGACCCAAATTATGCTGGCATCACTATTGGAGCGCCAACAGTGCAATATACAAGTCCTAATGCAGGAACAGATACAATCAGCATATCAGGAATCACACTCGGTGCAACCGGTGCATCCAACTATATCGCACCGGCAGATGGAACTGTTGATGCCACAGGCACACCCAAAGGTATAATCGCAGGTACCTTAACAGTTGATGCGGACAACTTAACACTTAATTTAAGTAATAATGATTATGATTTATCAACTGAAAAAGCAGGAGGTCATCACGCTACGGTTACACCGTCGGCAGGAACATTTAACGGCGATATTACGTATTCGGTTGACTCCTCTTCTCCTTCCGGCTCGGTCACAATTCCGGACGGAAAAACTATTGAATTTACAGGTGATGGTGATACAGCCGAAATAAGAGTTACTGTCGATGGCGACAGTAATTTCGAAGATAATAATTCTACGACATTCACTCTTACTGTCACGGCATCCGGTATCACACTCAGTCCGACTTCGTTGGATTTCGGATCTGTAGTACAAGGTGCAGCTACACCATCAGCTCAGACTGTAACAATCACAAATAACGGTGCATCAAATACAGGACTATTAACAATTACCAGTAGTGCAGGGGGTTCGAGCATGTATACTGCACCAACAATCACACCCAATGCAGATATTGCAATCGGAAGCACCGGAACTTTCACAATCCAACCAAGTTCAACTGCTACAGTGGGAACACATACTGAGGTCTTAACAGTAACAAACGGTACTGATATTTCATCTACTTTAAGTGTAACATTCACTGTTACAGAAGCACCCACATGGAGCATTGGTCTGACACCAACAACACAATCATTTGGACCCTCAGCATTTGGCTATACGCAATTAAATGGAGAGACGATAACAATCACAAACACAGGCAACCAACCTACCGGAGCTTTAACCGTAGCCTTATCCGGAACTAATGAAACCGATTTTGTGTTATCAAACATGACAATTGCCAGTATTAGTGCAGGTTCAACAGGCAATACTGCCTCTTTTACTGTCCGACCCGTTAACGGACTTGGATTCGGTACGTACAATGCTACGATAACTGTAGCCGCTGACACCGGGTCAGGAGTCACCCTAACACAACAGACAGTTGCAGTGAGCTTCAGTGTAACTCAGGCAACCCCGAGCGTTACTTTCCCGACCGGTTTGACTGCCACATACGGGCAAACTCTTACTAATGTAACTCTCCCTGCAATAACAACACCTGTACCGGGAACCTTATCATGGGTTCCGGCTACAAGTACACCCGTTGGTGATGTTGGTAATCGGAGCCATGATGTGCTATTTACACCAGCGAATCCAACAAATTTCACCACAGTCACAGGAAGTGTAAATATAAATGTTACCCAAGCCAACCCTGTTACTCAGTGGCCGACTAACTTAACTGCTGTTTATGGTCAGACGCTGGCGAGTGTTAGTGTTACTCCTCCCGGAAATGGGACAGCTTCAACGGCGGGAACATGGGCGTGGGTGCAGCCTACAACAACTGTTATAACAGGTAGTGTTGGAACACCGGGGCAGCATGAACTGAGATTTACACCAGGAGATACGGCAAACTATACTACTCCAACACAAAACGTACCTATTGCATTAACGGTTGCAACTATTGAAACCGCTAATACAAACATTACGGAACCGGTCCGTGGAGCAGCGCCAAGTGCTGTTGCAAGTAATGGCACAGGGTTTACAGCTACTTTTATTACTTGGAGAGACAGTAGCGGAGTCTTTACGGGCAGCTTCTTTGAGCCGAATGAAATATATACTGCAGAAGTAACATTAAATGCAACAGCTCCAAACTATCTGTTTGCAACCGGTGGTGCTTTCACAGGAACAATAAACGGAAATCCACCAACAAATCTTTCGACTGATGAGAGCACAACCAAAACAATGACCTTTGAATTTCCTGAAACAGCTGCTGCAGACACACCCGGAGTTCCGCAAGCTTTCCTTGCAACTGCCGGAGACGGTCAGGTAGCATTAACATGGACGGCACCAGCAAACAACGGCGGTGCGGTTATTACAAAATATCAAGTGTCAAGTGATAACGGTGTGACATGGGTAGATGCAACATCAGCAACAGGCCATACTTTCACCGAACTCACTAACGGAACTCTATATTCCTTTAAAGTACGTGCTGTTAATAGTGAAGGTAGTGGCGATGAAGCTACCACAACTGCTACACCTGTAGCACCTGCTGATACGACCGACCCGACCGATCCGTCGGCGCCGGGTGGCGGTGCAAATATTGTTACGGGCGGGAGTGACGGGAGTGTTCAGATACCGTTTACGTCGGGTAATGGAGGAAGTACGGTTACGCTGATGATTGATACGCCGGTGCTTAATCAGCTTATTGCCGCGGCCGCTAACAATAATGTACGTATAAACCTGCGGGGTGTTTCGGGTGCCAGAGCGGCGGAGTTGCCGGCGGCGGCACTTGCTGAGATTGCAGCGCAAAGTCTCGGAACACAGCTTGAAATGCCGCAGGGAACAATAACACTGAATGCCGCAGCGACTGCAGCCCTTGCGGGACAGGCAGGCGGAGCAAATGTAACGCTCTCACTCTTTGTACAGCCTCCCACTGCACTCAGCACAGTGCAGCAAAATGCATATACACCGGCGAGCGGAGATGTTATACTGAGTATCACCGCAACCGCAAACGGACAGAATATCACAAACTTCTTCGGCGGGACACTTACAATCACAGTCCCCTACAGCGGTCCCCTGCCCGCAACCGTCTATTACATGGACGGAAACGGCAACCTGACAGCAATGCCGACAACCTACGACGCAGCGAGCGGCACGGTAACATTCAGAACAACCCACCTTTCCACATACATCATCAGGCATACACCGAGAGGCAGCAGTACACGCCCGCCGCAGACAGGCGACTACAGCAATACACCTATATGGCGTGTAGTGCTTATAACCTCGGCTCTGGGAATAATATTTACAATTACACTTAAAAAGCATATCAGCAAAAGACACAGATGGGAACGTATGCTTGCAGACTATGCGGATTTCAGAGACGGGTTCTGACAACGGACTTATAAAGCGGGCGTTAACCGCTATGACGAACTCTAAGACAAGGTATAAGCAAATAAGATGAGAAGAAGACCCAGACGACACAAAATTATATCGGGACGGCACATCTTTGCCGTCCTGATTGCCGTGTTTGCGCTCGTCGGCGGATATGCAGGCTACCGTCTGATTATGACGGAGGTCGATTATACAGCTGCACAGAACGAATATGCACAGCTTCGTATTTTCGCCCCCAACGCAGACGGCACATACACAACAACTACAAACACAACTACCGGCACCGAGGGTACCGCAGAGGATGCTGAAAACGATGCCGTCCCCGACCTTTCCGAAATCAACCCCGATTATATCGCATGGATACGCATTGACGGAACGGACATCGACTACCCTGTCGTCCGGGGCCCCGATAACTTCAAATATCTAAACACAACGTTTACCGGTGACAGAAATCCGTCCGGTACAATCTTTATGGATTCCGAAAACCAAAACGGGTTCGACTTCTTTGCAATCCTTCACGGTCACAACATGAGAGACGGCAGTATGTTTGCAGGACTTCACCGTTTTACCGACAACAGATTCAGGACCGAGCATTCCGAAGTAACCATATATTCAATCGACAAGGGTGTCCTTGTATATAAAATATTTGCCGTTAAGCTCACAAATATAAATGATGCGGTTTTTGATTTGCCGCTTAAAGGGTTTAACGAAAAAGCGGATTATTTTTCCGGGTTCGGGTTTTCGGAAACGGATTTGAGAGACAGTATAGATATACTTGTTCTTGCCACATGTACGGTGGGCGAAAGAAATGAACGCCTGCTGGTATTTGCAGCACACGTTCACGGTTAGGCAATATTATAACCAGGCTTTGCCGTCACCATCACCTTGCTAAGTATATCTTTAAAGTATACACTAACAATTTCTGCCTATCGGGGGGAGCCGATGTCGGCAAGGGTCCCGGTGCGGGTGGCGGCTTATCACCCGGCGTAGAAGAAGTTGCGATGTTTTGATAATCACGAAGTCACATTTTCGTAAAACAAAATATACCAGTATTTTCAATTGATTTGCAAGCATTAGTGGTGAAATGACAATAAAATGTTGTAAAACGCAATATTGACTACTTTTTCATATATGTTATACTGTTTTTTGCTGCACCGGCGCAGCAAGACTCCTGACCCCTATCCCTATGTGAAAGGAAGCAAGTTTCCGGATGAACATATTGATTTGCGACGATATCAAAACTGAAGCACACAAGCTTGACGACATGATGAGAAATCGCGGTTTTGACGTTAATATAAAAGTTTTTTACAATGCCCGTGACGTAATAGCATATATAAATACCGGAGCGGTTATTGATGTTTGTTTTTTGGATATAATGATGCCCGAAGTCAGCGGTGTCGAGCTTGCGCAGCAGCTTAGAGATACCGGTTATACAGGCTTTATAGTTTTTCTTTCGGCTTCAAAGGATTACGGCCCCGAGTCTTATAAGGTTAAAGCGTTCAATTATCTCGTCAAGCCGATTTCCATCACGGATATCAGAACCATTCTGCAAGAGCTGACCGATGCACAGACAGCAGCAGATACAGCAGGCATCCTCGTAAAAACCCATGATTTAACAAAAAATCTACCGCTTCGCAACATTTCATATATCGAAGTAGAAAACAATTATGTCTTTTTCCGTCTGACCGACGGCTCTGAGCTAAAAGTAAGAGTCCCGCTGAGTGATATTGCTTCACAGCTTCTTGAGGACAAGCGGTTTATCAGGTGTCACCGCTCATATATTGTAAATAAAAATGAAATAGATACACTGAAAAACAACGATTTTATCATGCGCAGCGGAGCTGTTATCCCGATTTCAAGGAATAATGCCGATGTAAAACGGCAATATCTTGACTCTATAAAAAGGCAAGGAGGAGGATAAGTGGCAAAAGAGTTGATTCGCCTCACCGATTGCAGAATGGCGTTTGACAATGAAGTTGTTTTAAACAACATTAACCTTTACATAAACGACAAAGAGTTCCTCACACTTCTCGGTCCGAGCGGTTGCGGCAAGACCACAATGCTCCGGATTATCGGAGGTTTCCTGAAGCCTGTTTCGGGAGATGTCTTTTTCGATGGTGTGAGGATTAATGACGTTCCGCCTCATAAACGTGCCGTTAATACGATTTTTCAAAAATATGCCCTGTTCACTCATTTGAATGTTTTCGATAATATTGCATTCGGTCTTCGCCTGCAGCGAAATAATGGGAATAAGCTTGATAAATTCGAAATACATAACCGTGTGATGGAAATGCTTGAGGTTGTGAGCCTGAAAGGTTTTGAAAAGCGGGATGTCACCTTACTCTCGGGCGGTCAGCAGCAGCGTGTTGCCATTGCTCGTGCGCTTGTAAATAAACCAAAGGTGCTTTTGCTCGACGAACCGCTCGGTGCTTTGGATATGCGGCTTCGCAAGGATATGCAAAACGAGCTGAAAAGCATCCAGCAGGCAACCGGTATCACCTTTATATATGTAACGCACGACCAGGAAGAAGCTCTTGCAATGTCCGATACCGTTGTTGTTATGGAGGGCGGGGTCATTCAGCAAATCGGCACACCCGAGGATATTTATAATGAGCCTAAAAACGCTTTTGTTGCGGATTTTATCGGTGAAAGTAATATAGTTGACGGCATTATGCACAGTGACGGGGTTGTTGAGATTTTCGGAAGGAAATTCAAATGCCTCGATAAAGGTTTTGACCCGATGGAACCTGTCGATGTTGTTATACGCCCGGAGGATGTTGATATTGTGCCTCCGAAAAGCGGAAAGCTCAAAGGGACGGTTACCGGCATTACATTCCGCGGTGTTCTTTATGACATTATCGTTGATTTTCATGGTTTTAAGTGGCTTATCCAAACAACGGACCTCTGCCCCGTCGGAACAAAAATCGGCATCAAAATCGACCCCGACGGCATTCACATCATGAAAAAAGGTGCCTTCTCCGGAATGTACGGCGACTACAGCTCATACAGCGCCGAATACGATGAAATCAGCGATGCAGAGCACGAGCAAGATCAAGAGGATGAAGAAGAAAACGAATTCGTATCATCGTAAGGCAAAAGTACCGGCGCATTGGTAAGGTAGAAGCATGAAGCCTAAATATTTTTCAATTCCATATATAGTCTGGATGGGTATTTTTGTTGTTGCTCCCATTTTTTTCGTTGTCGTATATGCGTTTACAACGGCGGACGGGTACCCGACTCTCCAGAATTTTGCGGCTATGAGCAGGTTTACGCCTGTTTTTATCCGCTCGTTTCTGCTTGCGTTTATTTCAACTGTCATTTGCATTTTAATAGGCTACCCTGTTGCGTATATTCTTTCAAGGGAAGGAAAAAGAGTGCAGAGGCTTATGATTATGCTCATTGTTCTGCCGATGTGGATGAATTTTCTGCTTCGCACCTATGCATGGATGTCGATTCTTGAAAACACCGGTCTGCTCAACCGTTTTCTGGCATTTCTCGGGCTTCCGGCACTTAATATCATTAACACGCCGACAGCGGTTGTCATCGGCATGGTCTATAACTTTTTACCGTTCATGATTCTGCCTGTTTATTCGGTAATCGTTAAAATCGACCGGAGCCTTTTTGAAGCGGCACAGGATTTGGGTGCGAATAACTTTTCGGTATTCCGCAAGGTTGTGTTCCCGATGAGCCTTCCCGGGGTTTTATCGGGGATAATGATGGTTTTTGTCCCTGCTGTCTCTACCTTTGTAATAACACAGCTGCTCGGCGGCGGAATGGTTATGATGCTCGGCGACCTTATCGAAATGCAGTTTCTCGGTACGGCATATAATCCGCAGCTTGGCTCTGCGATTGCGCTTGTGATGATGTTTATCGTAATCGTGTTTATGTACTTTGTAAACAGGTTCGGGCAAAGCGACGAAAAGGCGGTGGGAGCATGAAAAATACCGCTGTAAGCACTGTCGTCAAAAAACCGGGGATACTCGGCCGTTCGTACACTGCTTTTATTCTCTTTTTCCTGTATGCTCCGATTTTTATCCTTATAACCTTTTCGTTTAATTCCACGAGAAGCCGCTCCGTCTGGACGGGGTTTACCCTTGACTGGTACAGGTCGCTTTTTCTTGACAGCTCGATAATGAACGCTTTTTATACGACCCTTATCGTTGCAGTCATCTCTGCAATCGTTGCAACCATAGCGGGAACGTTTGCCGCTGTCGGTTTCCACAGCATGCGCAGGCGTTGGCGCACCCCGCTTATGCATATCAACAACATCCCGATGATGAACGCAGATATCGCAACAGGTGTATCCCTGAGTCTTCTTTTTATATCGCTCGGAATGGTTCTCCGCTTCAGGCTCGGGTTCGGAACGCTTCTGCTTGCACACATTACATTTAATATCCCCTATGTGGTGCTGTCGATAATGCCGAAGCTGCGCCAGCTTGACAATAATCTTGTTGATGCAGCCTGTGACCTCGGATGTACCTGGATTAAAGCATTTTGGAAGGTAATCGTTCCCGAAATCATGCCCGGGATTATAAACGGGTTAATTATCGCTTTTACTTTATCAATTGATGATTTTGTGATAAGCTACTTCACGGCGGGCGGCAATGTCATGACCCTACCGATGCAAATATTCGCAATGACCCGCCGGCGCATCAGCCCCGAAATAAACGCCCTATCAACAATCCTGTTTTTGACCGTGCTTGCACTTCTGATTGTCATAAACATCAGAGAATCAAAACAGGAAGAAAAACTGCACCGAGGAGAGGATTCACGCGACCGGTAAGATTCTTCGCTTCGCTCAGGGTGACAATCATGGAGGAATATTGTAAATGAAAAGAATTTTAATTGTAACACTTGTATTTTGTCTGCTTTTGCCTGCGGCGGTGTTTGCGGTTGGGTGCTCGCGGGGTGAAGGAGCTGCCGGGGTTGTGAATGTTCATAACTGGGGTGAATATATTGATGAGTCGATTTTTCGTATATTTGAACGTGAGACCGGTATAAAGGTAAATTACTCGACATTTGAAACAAATGAGGCATTATATTCACTTATGAGAAGAGGCGGGGCAAACATCGACGTGATTATCCCTTCCGATTATATGATTGCAAGGATGATTGAAGAGGACATGCTTGCCGAGCTTGATTTTTCCAACATCCCGAATTTTTCACTGATTGATGAGCGATACAAAGGGCTTGGTTATGACCCCGGCGACAAATTTTCGGTTGCATATATGACGGGTACCGTCGGGCTTATCTATAACTCTTCAAAGATTTCGGAGCAAATCGGCAGCTGGAGTGCGCTTTTTGACAGCAGTTATTCGGGTCAGATTCTGATGTTCGATAATCCGCGCGATGCTTTCGGAATTGCGCTTAAATACCTTGGCTACAGCCTAAACACGGTTAACGAAACCGAGATTCTCGAAGCATATGACCTGCTTGCAGCTCAGCGTCCGATTCTGCAGGCATATGTAATGGACCAGATTTTTGACAAGCTTGAATCGGGCGAAGCATGGATAGGGCCGTACTACGCAGGTGATTTCCTTGTCATGCAGGAGAATAATCCGGATTTAAGATTTGCACGCCCTGTAGAGGGAACAAACTATTTTGTTGATGCAATGTGCATTCCATCGGCGGCGGCAAATAAAACGAATGCCGAGATTTTTATCAACTTCATGGCAAGCACGGAAATCGCACTAATGAACATGGAATATATAATGTATGCCTCCGCAAACTTTGAAGCGGCGGAAATATTCGCCGAAGAGCTTGACCCCGATGATTACAGCGTAATGTTCGCAAGTTATGATGTTCTTGCAAACAGCGAGGTTTATGCGCATCTTCCGAGAAATATCCTGGAGCTTTATGATGAGCTCTGGGTTGAGCTTAAACGATAAATCAACAGGAAAGCAAAGAGGACAACCTTTCTGCTTTCTTTTATTTTTCGAGGTGTTCTGTGGAATTGAACGTAATTATAAATCAGATGGCTGTGCTCTTTAGTATAATGGCAGTTGGTTTTATTGTCGGGAAGCTGAAAATGCTGACTCCCGAAAGCAATAAGCTTCTGACAAGGCTTGTGCTTTTTATTGCGCTGCCATGCACCATTCTGAACTCCGTTTTTGAAAATGAAATGGATATTACAATCGGCGATACGCTTTATTTTCTGCTTATGACAATGCTTACCTTTGCGATTGCGTTCGCTGTCTCCATACCTGTTATTTATCTGCTCCGCGGTAAAAAAAGAGACCGCGGGCTGTTTAATTTTCTGTCGGTTTTCAGTAACTGCGGGTTTATGGGTTTCCCGGTGGTTATAGCAATAATGGGAGTTTCTTCTGCATATTACGTTGCACTGTTTAATATTCCCTTTAATGTGCTTGTATTTTCGCTTGGAATCTTTATGGTTTCATCGGGAAAGACCGACGAGGACGGCAAACAAAGCGCTTTTAATCCGAAGTCACTTATCAATCCCGTGCTTATAGCTGCTTTGATTGCAATCCCAATTGCACTTTTCGGCATACGCCCGCCGCAAATCCTTGCAGATGCATTTAAAATAACCGGCGCCATCACAACCCCCGGCGGCATGCTCGTCATAGGCTCAACCCTTGCGTATGTGCCGCTAAAGACCCTGCTTTCAGAATGGCGGATTATTCCCGTGACAATCTTAAAGCTCCTGGTTATCCCGCTCCTGACATGGCTTATATTACGGCAGCTTATCACAAGCGAGCTTCTGCTCGGTGTGCTCGTAATCATCTCCGCAATGCCGTCTGCAGCAATGGCATCAATGCTTGCAATCGAATACGGCGGCAACGAAAAAGCCGCCTCAGCCGGCGTCTTCCTCTCCACCCTCCTGTGCGGCATTACAGTCCCATTGGCAGTATATTTGTTGTTGTAAAATGGAGCAGAGTGTTGTGGATTTATTCAGGGTGGCTTAGGGTATATAAAATTGATTTTCAATAGACTCGCCTGCTTTTAGGGATATAGAGTGTGTGGTATCTTTGTAGACTATGGTTCCTGTGTAGTCTTTTTTTGCGCGGATGATGGCGTTTGATAGGTTGCCGGATGTCCAGGTTATATCGATAGTGAGTCCGCCTCTGGCGCATAAGCCGGTGACTGAGCCGTTTGACCATGCTTCCGGTAGTGCTCTTAACAGATAAACTGCATCCGGTGTGCTTTGAACAAGCATGTTTGCGATTGCGGCAGTTGCGCCGAAATTTCCGTCAATCTGGAACGGCGGGTGGTCGTCGAAGAGGTTTTCAAGTGTTGAGTGGCACATCAGCTCTTTCAAATGATGAAATGCCTCATTGCCGTCACATAACATGGCATAGAAATTTATTATACATGCACGGCTCCAGCCTGTATGACCGCCCCCGTGAGAAAGGCGCATTTCAAGTGTTTTTCTCGCAGCCTTTGCAAGCCCGGGTGTAGTGTCAGGTGAAATACCCTTTCCCGGGAAAAGTGCAAAAAGGTGTGACATATGCCTATGACCGGGTTCGGCTTCGCCGTAGTCATCATGCCATTCCATGATGCCGCCGTTTTTACCGGTTTTTGTCTTCGGAAGCTTTTTGTGCATTGTCTCAATCAACTCTGCAAAGTCCGCATCCTTATTAAGAATACGGCATGTGCTTTTCATTGCGTTAAACAGCTCGTCGAGAATCTGGCTGTCCATTGTGCAACCCTCGCAGAGTGTTCCATGTGTACCGTCCGGTAATATATATACGTTTTCGGGTGAAACCGAAGGAGAAACCACAAGCTCACCCCGCTCATTTTCTATAAGAAAGTCAGCAAAAAAGAGGCAGGTATTTTTCATTAAATCATAGTGCTCCGCAAGGAAATCCCCGCAAAGTGTATACTCATAATGCTCCCAAATATGCAGGCAGAACCATGCAAGGCTCATGACCCAGTAGGTTGCGGGTATCCATGTATCCTGAGGAGCCGAGTCACCCCAGATATCCGTGTTATGATGTGCGACTATCCCCCGTGCGCCGTACATGCTTTGTGCAATCTCTGCCGCTTTGGGTGCCATGCGGAACATATGCTCGAAAAGCGGATTATGACATTCCGGCAGATTACAATTCTCGGCGAGCCAGTAGTTCATTTGTGTATTTATATTTATCGTATACTTGCTGTCCCACGGAGCGAGAAAGTCATTGCACCAGATACCCTGCAGGTTTGCAGGCAGTGTTCCGGGGCGGCTGCAGGAAATAAGAAGATAACGCCCATAACGGAAATACAGCTCATATAATCCAAGGTCGGTTTCGCCAAGCTTTACGTTTTTGAGACGTTCATCTGTTGGCAACTCATTCTTGCTCCCGGCTTGTTGGTTGTCTTGTTGACTGCCTTGCTTGTTGCCTTGTTCACCACCGCTCAGCGATAAAGACACCCGGCTTTCAAGTGAACTGTAATCCTTAATATGTTCATTTCGTATCGTTTCATAACCACAACTCTGTGCTTTGGACAAAATCCTCTTACAGTCGCCAAGCGTATCCTTTGAACGAAACTCTGTAACCGCCGTTATATAAAACACAACTTCCTTAGCGTTTTTGACAATAATATACTCGCCCATCGCATTGATTTTGCCGCCTGTCTGTTCCGCAGACATCACCCAATGAAATTCCATGCCGTCAAAATTACTGAGATAAATCATGTTATCGCCGATTGTCCCTGTTTTTTCGGAATAACGGCCTCTTACAAGACGGGCATCAAGTGATATTCCGTCAGGATTATCTGTCGTTAGTTTTACGGTAATTACATCAGCAGGGTTTGAAGCAAGCACTTCCCTGCGGTAGCCGTAACCCCCTGCGGTAAAAGATGTTGAGGCAATTGCATCATCAAGCGAAAGCGAGCGTTTGTAATCATTTATTCCACCGGGAAGATTATAGAAATTTATAAATAAATCACCCAGGGTCTGATAGCAGCGTTGAAACTCGGGCGTACCCGTAAATGCATAACGTGTCAGGTCTTCGGCTTCATTAATTTTACCTGCTCTTAAAAGACTTCGGATATTTTCAAGCTCTTTTTTTGCAAACGGATTTGTACGGTCACGGTATCCGCCCGACCATACAGAATCCTCATTGAACTGTATACGCTCAAACTGCGTCCCGCCAAACACCATAGCCCCGAGCCGCCCGTTTCCGACAGGCAACGCCTCAGTCCATTTATCAATATTTGCAGGCTGCTTGTACCATAATAAAGACTCGTTTGCCATAGATGTTCACACCTTTTGTTCACCTACTCGTTATAATCAAATTCCATATTGTATATACTTATTGTGTCGCCGTCTTTGATGCCGAGGGATTCGAGGCGTTTGTAGATGCCGGCGTTGTGAAGGACACGGTTGAAGTACATTCGGGATTCGTGGTCGGAGAAGTTTACATTTCCCATCAGTCTTTCTATCCACTCGCCTTCAATTGTCCAGACATCATCGAAGTTTTCTATTATAAGGTCCTCGGGTGTTCCCTGCATTTTTTGTTTTGGAACATACTCGGGTTCATATACCATAATCGGCGGCAGAGCACTAAGCTTTGCCGCTGCTGCATTTACCAGTTCTTTTATACCGGTATTTGAAGCAGCTGATATTTTAAAGAGCTCATACCCGCTGTCTTTTATATATTCTTCAAACCGCCCGGTCAGCTCTTCGTCCTGTGCAATGTCGGTTTTATTCGCAACAACCAGTTGAGGACGTTTTGCAAGCTCCGGACTGTAGCTCTGCAGCTCATTATTTATGGTTTTGAAATCCTCAACCGGGTCACGTCCTTCCGAGCCGGAAATGTCAACAACATGTAAAATCAAGCGGCAGCGGTCAATGTGGCGCAGAAACTCGTGCCCAAGCCCTGCTCCGTCCGATGCACCCTCGATGATGCCCGGAATATCTGCAAGAATAAACGAATGTCCTTCACCGAAATAAACGACCCCGAGGTTCGGAAAAAGTGTCGTAAAATGATAATCGGCAATCTTTGGATTCGCTTTTGAAACCACCGAGAGCAGTGTGGATTTTCCGACATTCGGATAACCTATAAGCCCGACATCGGCAAGCAGTTTGAGTTCAAGCTCGATTTCAAGCTCCTGCCCGTGAAGTCCTGCTTTTGCAAATCTGGGTGCCTGCCTTGTCGGTGTTGCAAAATGCCTGTTACCCCAGCCGCCGTTTCCGCCTTTTGCAAGCTTAAACGATGTCGTTTCGGACATATCGACAATAACCGCATTGCTGTCCTTTTCACGCACAACAGTTCCTTTCGGAACCCTTATAACAAGGTCTTTTCCGTCCTTGCCCGACTTGTTGTTACTCATTCCGTCAGCACCGTTGCCTGCTGCATATTTCCTCTTGTAACGAAAATCCATCAGCGTCGACATGTTTGTATCAACGTTTAAGACAATGCTGCCGCCCCTGCCGCCGTCACCGCCATCGGGACCGCCTGCAGAAACATACTTTTCACGGTGAAACGACACCGCTCCGTTGCCGCCTTTACCGGCCTTAACCGTTATCGTTGCCTTATCAACAAACATACTTATTCCCCGTATACCTTCGGCGGTGTGCGTTTGTGTTCGCTTACCCTGTGGTAGTTCGAGATGATTTCCATATCCTCGGGAGCGCATACGCCGCTGCTCAGGTATTCGTCGATTGCTTTATAGGTAACTCCCATTTCGCCTTCATCGGTTTGCCCGTCATATAGACCTGCCGAGGGGGCTTTTGTGATTATGCGTTTCGGGACGTCAAGATATGTCAGAAACTGATAAACCTCCGTTACCGTGAGGTCTGCAATCGGGTTAAAGTCAAATGCACTGTCACCCCATTTTGTAAAGTACCCCATGTGGCGTTCGCTCTTATTGCTTGTTCCCGCAACAAGCCTGTTTTCGCTTGCCGCTATTGCATAAAGTGTTGACATACGAAGGCGCGGCGCAATGTTCGGTTCGGCGGTTTTTGATATATCAACGGCTTCCTTGAGAGCTTTTTTGAGCATATCGGAGGTTTTGGTCAGATCAACCATCCGTTTTTCAATTCGAAACAAGCCCGCAATCATAAGTGCATCAGTCATATCATCGCCGTAGTTACACTTGGAAGAACAGGGCATTATTACACCGACAGTATTGCCACATGCTTTTTTACATAAAATCCCGACAAGTGCTGCGTCCTTGCCGCCGCTGTTGCCGAAAACAATACCTGTTGCGCCCGATTCCTCGAGCTGCTTACGGATAAAATCAACACGCTTCTCTGTTTCCTGCTTATAATCTCTCATATCTCTCCTTATGACACGGGGTCAACCCCTGTCTCATCCTATTATCAGGTCGTAGTCGATATCGAAGGTTCTGCCCCACGGCAGCCGGACATCGCCGACCTTTATGCTTCCGAGTGTTGTAAGCTCATTGCCGATGAATTCATTCACCTCTGTGCTTATACGTTCCGATATACTTCCAATGTGTTCATCGAGGTTGTAGTTGTCGATTTTTTTGTTCTTTGCTAAATCGGTTACTATATTTTTTAGAACATTTGCCTGAAATGCCCAGTCCTCAATGGTTTTATACATATGGATTTTATAGAGCTCATTATTGCTGCGAATTGACATCAGCCCGAGATTACAGGATGCAACACCCTGACTTATAACGACGCCCAATGTATTTGAGGTTGTATTCCATCCGCCGTAACCATGAATTTTATCAAGCAGATTTTCGGAAACAAGCAAATCCATAAGCTCATTGTCAGCACCGTTGCAGTAGGCAATATCCGCAATAATGCAGCGGCTCCCATGGTCGATATAAAATTTGAGCCGCTCGATAAATTCGCGCAGGTTTCTGTAATTGCTGTAAGTCTGGTCGGATGAGCTTTGTTCGGCCGCTTCAATCATTTCGGTCCCGGGTGAATTAACCATCAGGATAATATCGGCATCAACGCTGCTGTCAACTGTTATGCAGCCCGATGAAATAATCTGACATTTTACGCTTTCGTTAATCGGTCTGTCTTCGTATTTTGCAATTATCTGCGGTCCGAGCGTTGACGAGTAACAGACAAAAACACGGGGTTTCTTATCGTTTACACGGTTTAATATCCTTGCCATAAGAACACTACCGACTTCATCGGTGCCGGGGTATATCATGACCTTATGCGCAATGCCGAGACGCGAAACCTCGGCGAGGATTGCTTCATTGTCTTTTGTCGAATATCCGTATTCCGAGTTGTCATCCTTCGGAATTACAAGCTCGTCGATATATCCGTTTTTAAGCATTTCCAAGGCTTGAAGATTAATCTCAAGATTATTTTTACGCCGCCCGGTATAATCATCGATGTGTTCCTGAGGTATTGCTTTCTCAAGAGATTTTAACTGTTTTTCTTCAAGGTCGTGCAGGAATGTACGGGACTTTTTATCGGAAAGATATGACAGGCTCCACATTTTTTTGCCGTAATCAAGCCAGTAATCGGGGTCCTCGCTGTTATTATTCATGTTCGATGTACGCATTATCAGCATGTATGCAATAATTACCAGATCGGGATTGGATTCCCGAAGCCTTTTGATTCTTTTCAGCCGTTCTGAACATTCCTCCGTTGTCATACTATGCTTGCGTGAACGGACAAGCCCGCCGTATACAAGCATGTCCAGCGAAATAACAGCATATTTGCACCTTGGAGCATTATCGATTAGCCAGCTCCACACCACATCGGCATTGCCCCGCATTTTATACTGCCCGATAATATCCGCACCGGGTGTAATAACTTCAAGCCCTGCCGTTGCTCCGATCTGCCCCGGCAGAATTAAGTTGCAATGTCTTTCATCCAGCGGAATATATATTACCCTTGTCATATTTTTCTCCCTTTAACTTTTTACTCCCGACAATGTTATACCTTCTACAAACTGCCTTTGCGCCGCAAAAAATAATATTATTACCGGTAATGTGAATAAAAACGATGCTGCCATCAGCGGTCCCCATTCAACATAACGTTCTCTTACAAATGCCTGTAAACCAATCGATAATGTGTACATTTCACTTCTGCTCAGATACAAAAGTGGATTCAGAAAATCCGTCCATGTATATAAAAATGTAAAGATTGATACGGCAACGAGTGCAGGCTTGCAAAGCGGTAAAACAATTCCGTAAAATATTCTTATTTCAGAGGCTCCGTCAACCTTTGCGGCATGTATAAGCGATTTCGGGAAGCCCATAAAAAACTGTCTGAGCAGGAAAATATAAAGTGAGGGTATTCCGAGAAATGCGGGAATTATCAGCGGCCAGAACGAACCTGTCAAACCGAGGCGGAAAAATGTCATATACAGCGGAATCATTGTTACCTGCTGCGGAATCATCATTCCTACAAGAACAAGCGGGAATATGATTTTTTTGCCCGACCAGTCGATGAGCGAAAGCGAATATGCAATCATCGGAGCGATAATCAATTGTCCTGCAACATTTGCAAAGGTAATGAGAAATGTGTTAAGCGTGTAGCGGAAAAAGGGTATTGTCATAAATGCCTGTGCGTAATTTTCCAGTGTAAAAACCCTTGGTATCAGGCGCGGCGGCATTTCGAAAATTTCGGACGGAAGCTTAAACGAGGTTGAAAGCATAAAAACAAACGGAGCAATAAATAACAACCCAAGTAATAATAAAGCAATTTGCGGTATTATGTTTGAAATCCTTATTTTCTTCATATCATTCGCCTCCGTAGTGGACCCATTTACGTGAGGTCTTAAACAGGACGAATGTCATTATCCCGCCTGCAAACAGCAGTATTACCGCCATTGCCGATGCGCTGCCCATCCGAAATGATACAAAGGCTGTGTGATATAAATAAGTCGCATAGAAATTGAGCGAGTTCATCGGGCCGCCGAAATGTGACGGGTCGTTTATATTGCCCGAGGCCGAGGTTATGACATATGCCTGCGTAAAGTATTGCAGATAAAATATCGTATTTACGACAAGTGTATATAATATTGCCGGTGAAATCCAGGGCAGGATTATATTGCGCAGCATTGCAAGACTTCCTGCTCCGTCTACCCTTGCCGCTTCCATTTGTGTACTTGGAATCTCCTTGAGCGAAGCGAGATAAATGACAATGACGTTCCCCATCGTCCACAAGGCGATAAGAATCAGTGACGGCTTGGTAAATGCGGGGTCGCTCAGCCAGTTCGGCTGCGGAAGTCCCAAAAATCCGAGTATTGCGTTAATAAATCCGACTCTGGGATTTAAAATAAAGAACCATAAAACAGATAACGCAACAGGCGGCACAACCGTAGGTACATAAAAAATTGTCCTGTAAATTGACATGCCTTTGATTTTATTAATGTTTAATAATAAGGATATCCCTAGCGCACATGCCAGTGTAAGCGGCATTGTTATAAGCAGCATATACAGAGTGTTTTGAACGGCGATAATAAAAAGCCTGTCACTGAGCAGGTCGGTATAATTGTCAAGTCCTATAAATACAGGGCTCTGCATTATATTAAACCGGGTAAAGCTGTAATAAAACGATGAAGCCATCGGATACAGCTGCAGCAGTATAAAACCTATTATCCAGGGTGCTGCAAACAGCAGGCCCGTTATGAAATTTCTTTTGCGTGTATTATTCACAGGCATACTCCGTTTTAAAAACCTTGGAGGAAAAGTCCCCCAAGGTTCTTGTCCGTAATTATACTATCTGATGTTTGCCGCTTCGGCCGCAGCAGCTTTCATAGCATCCTCGGGTGACATTTGAAGTGTCATTGCATACTCGGCAAAGTCAGCGAGTATCTTTGTAAAGTCAGTCATGGTCGGGGTTACGGGCATCGGTCTTAAATTCGGGCTGCCGAGATATGCCGTATACTCGGCGAAGTCAACCGCATTTGCAAATGCAGGGTCACTCCATGCGGAAATACGTGACGGGATATTTCCCATACCTGCACAGAACTCAACCATTTGAGGCACCTGATGGAGCCAGTTCAAAAATGCCCATGCTCCGTCTTCATTTCTTGCGTTGCTCGGAATGAAGAAAATTGACGAGTTAACCTTGCCGCCTTTTTCAAACTCCGGGTTTGCTGCCGGATACGGAAGCGGAATTGCAACATAGTTTATATCTGTCTGCTCGTTTAAAGCGACACTGTACCACGGGCCGTCGATACGCAGCGCCTGATGCCCCGTCATAAACGGGTCTGCTTGCGGGTCCATGTATCTTGCCGAGGATGTAAATGCAAGAATCGGGTCAACACCGAACTCCTGCCTGTATGCGGCAAAGTTTGTGAGCGCTGCAATTGTCCCGGGATTATCCGGGGTGTAGTTCCCTGCTGCGTCGGTGAAGTTTCCTCCCATGGCAAAGGTCATGTTATCGAGGAAATATACATTCGGAAAATCGGGGTATCCGAGCACTTCTATAGAACCGTCGGCGCCAACGGAGGTTGTTTTGATTGCAACATCGAGCATTTCCTCTGTTGTTTTCGGAACGGCAACACCCGCTGCTTCGAGCAGGTCGACATTGACATACATCATAAATGTCGTGAGATTTATCGGAAGTGCCATTGTCTGCCCGTTATATTTAACTGCATTTATGATTCCCGGTGCAAAGTCGTCAAAAGTAAAGCCGTCTTTTTCCATATGAGCATCAAGCGGTGCTATCATGCCCATGTCGGAATAAGACGCTACGTTTTCACTGAAATTACCGGCTATATCGGGTCCGTCACCTGCGGAAATGGAAACCAGAATCCGCTGCACATCGGGAATAGATGAGCCGACAACAGTATATTCATTTTGGCTTTCGTTAAATCTTTCTATGAGATTTTCTACAATTTCTGCTTCTTCCCCTCCCCAGAGATACCAGAACTCCACCTCTGTGCGTTCCTTTGAGGAGTCACATGCCGTTGCAAAAACAACGGTAAAAATTAATATTAATACTATAAGCATAACTATTTTCTTCATTTTTGCTCTCCTTCTACATTCTTGCTGATTAAGCTGCGGTTGGTTTCCACTCTTCTTCTTGAAAATAATACATTATTTATCAGTTTATGTAAATAGTAATGTAATGCTTTTTTATATGCGTAAATTTACCAGACAGAGGCAGACAGAGGGACGGTTCTTGTGTCTCCTTGTGTCTCATTTTTTGCGTAGGGCTAGTATGCGTTGCATTTCGTTGTATACGACCATGTAGCCTTCATCTACACCCATGCCGGGTTTTGCGAGGATTTGGTCGGGGCAGGTTGCCATTGCGATATGGACGCAAACCTGTGCCGAGCGGTCTGTTTCGTTGCATGTGCCGCCCTGATATGCGCCGATTCCCCGCTCCTTGCAGTACAGCACTGCTTCGACCGTATTGCCAATTCCGCCAAGGTCGGGTGTTTTTATCTGAACCATATGCCCTGCTTTGTTGTCGGCAAAATATTTTATATCCTCAAGTGTATTACACCATTCATCGGCGACAATTTCCACATTTATCCCGTTTTTATCAACAAGGCAAACAAGCTCTTGCAGTGCAAGCATTTGTTTTTCGCGGTCCTCCATATCCACAGGTCCTTCGATTCGCAGCTTATATGGTTTTGCAGCTGCTTCGAGCTTTTTAATATAGCTTATCATCTCTGTTGTGTTTAAGCCGAAAACTGCTGCTATTGTACCGTAAACATCAATCTGCAGTACGGGGTTGTAGTCGGAAGCGGGACGTAGTGCAGTTACACGTTCCGTAAGCCATTTTATGTATTTTTCAAGCAGCTCGCCTGCTTCGCCGAGTTTTGTTCCGGCATGATTTATCAAACCGTGCGGAAGTACGTCTGCTCCTTTGATAATCATTTTGTCGGCGTTGTCAAACCTGTTATCGCCGCTTTGAGTAAAAATCGGAATCATCTTATCGGTGATTGTTGTTCCGTACTCATCTGCAATGACTTCACACATCAGCTTGTGCCGGGATTTTGCAACAGCGTCCAGAATTGCCTGGCTTACGCCGTAGCGGATTGCCGTGTGAAGTTGCTTTCCGTTTATTTTCACCGATTCAAGCTCGGATTCCATTTCACGGAAGGTTGTTATCTTTTTACCGGCAAGCATAGGTTTTACGTGATTATTAATTATCGGTATAAAATTATCTGCGAGAAATAACGGGTCACGCCCGCCTGCGGCGGAGTATTGCACTGCTGCGCAGTCCCCGAATGCGATTTGCCCGTCCTCGAGGCATAGCATTACCGATATGGATTCACCTGCCTGCCGTATTGCCGTGAAACCCTCCGTAACGGGTAAACCTTTATATGATGCCCCGTCAGGTTCGGCACCGCTTTTTACCGCACGCTGGTCATCGAAGAAAAAACCTGTTTTCCCGGGCGCACATATTACATCAACGATTTTCATTAGTTCCCCTTAAATCCTTTAAAGGACAGAAATTTCAAAAATATTTTTTTTAGAATTTTTTCATCATATTCATCAGTTTTTTCACCTTTTAATTTTTGACTGATGCTTTACTTTTTACACATAACTTTTATATCGGCTAAAATACAATTATCATCCTTATAATGAGCGGTATACGAATCAGATAATATCATATCCGTGAGTTCAAGACAATAAAAGTATAACCATATTAGTTTTAATGTGGTGAAAAATGCTGTTCGGTTTTCACATATTTTTTCCCTGTTTATACCCGCAAACTGGGAAACAAATGTGTATAGACAGACTCCGAATGCGGTGCTACAGTAGGACTACAGCTGTTTCACACTATTAACCCGGAGGATAATTTTATGGTTCCAAGAAAGTATTTGCTTCGAAAAAGCGTATTAAAACGTATTACCCATGTCCTTACCTGTATCCTTTTGATATTCACTCTGTCTGCTGCAACAATTTATAAAGCAGGCTCCACAGGCTCTGAAAACCGCATAACTCCCTCCGACCACTGTGACGGCGGCAGCTGCTGTATCATGAGTGACTGCTCTTGCCCGAATTGTGACGGAAGAGGTGAACCGGGAGGTATCTGTGATGACTGCGGCGGTGATTTATGTTCACACTGCGGTAACTGTTACAGCTGCGGTGAAAGCCCCTGCCCGGAGTGCAGGCTTTACTGCTATGACTGCGGCAGCTTAAACCTTTGCGCTACCTGTAACGGCTGCCTCGACTGCGGGTATAACCGTAAAGACGGATGCCCTGAGTGCGGAAGTGTTTTGGCTCCCGCTGCACTCAGAAATCACGAGGTGATAGTCGAAAATGTGCCTGTGCCGCTGTTTTCTGCAGACGGGCGTGATTTCTTCCTGTTCGCCCCGATGAGTGTACCCACATGGTCTGTTTTTAACCTGATATTAACTGCAGCCGGAGTTATTCTGTCAATATTCACCATCCTTCGTGCATTTTTGCAAAAAAAGGAGGAGTTTAACAATCTCGATGCAGAGGCGGAAAAAATCATGGAAAAGGAATCTGCGCTTACCGGAGATTTTCTGGCAGCGGTTGACAACGAAAATCTGTACAGTGAAAGACGGAGGTTAACTGCACTTATTATCAAGTATCTTCTGAGCTTTTGTGCTGCTCTTTTGTTGCTTTTGACACAGAACTTCAAAGGTGCCGTTGCAATCTTTGATATCTGGTCTGTTTTACATGCTGCGTTTTTTACAGGGATAATTATCTCGGGTCACCTTGTATTTAAGACCCATAAGAAGGAGGTGCAGAGCGAATGCTTCAGTTAAAATTTCTCGGTGCTTTGGGCTTAAGCCTTGCACTTTCTCTTTTAACAAGCGTGACCGTGCTTGCGGTTTCCTCGCCGGCTGCCGTCAGTGCTGTTATTCCCGAAACCGAACTCATGGATATTATACTGTGCCCCTGCTCTTTACATTCGGACGGGAATGACAGCATTTACGGCGGCGGTACCGGCGGAGGCAGAAGCGGCGGCGGCAGAGACAGTAACAGAAACAGCAACGATGACGAAAACGGCTCCGGCGAGAGCGGCGGTGACAGTAATTCAAACGAAACCGGCTGTGAGCATACAAACAAATGCCCCATCTGCGGTGATTGTCTTGACTGCGGGAATAACCCCTGCCCCGGTTGCTGCAGTGAAGACCGTCCGTGCAACGATTGCTTTGACTGCATTCCTCGTGAAGAGTACCCCTGGGATATCACCGTTGTCATTAATGACGGGCCGCTCTGTATAGGTGCGGAGCTTACGTTCGCCGCATCAAGAGACCCGTCGGGATATTATGTTCAGTGGCGTGTTGGCGGAAGAAACATCCCCGGTGCCAACGGCACAACATATACAGTCCGCCCGGAGGATGTTGATGAGCAAATATCGGTATCTCTGATTACATCTTGCAAAAGATATGAAGGTGTCTCGGAGCCTACCGGTTATGTGCCTTATACGATTAATCTTCTGCGTAATGTTAACGTAACTCCTATGGACAATGATTATCTCTATTTCGGAGAGGCCGGGGTTTACACTGCATATGCGGCAAGCAAAGACAACGGTTATGTGAATATCGACTATATCCTGCACGACTCGGGCTACGGAGCCGACAGTATTGATTTTTCCGTTAAAACATCATTTATAAACCCGCATGATTATTCCGGAAATGTAACGTACATTGCAAATCCCGATGATGCAAGCAACGGGGTCATAACTATACATGCAACATTTTTTCATTATGGTATCGCTGTATATCCCGACATTTTCGAACCCTTCAGCGAGCTTTCTTGCGGTTATGATACGGTAAATGAGCGTGATATTATTATAGAAGGTCTTGGAAACTTCACCACCGAGGATATCAAAATAACTGTCACAGGCGAAAATTCTGATGCCTTCAGAGTTGACACTGACTTTCCCGGAAAAATATCCTATGGGAAAAACGAAAGTGTTACTGTGACTTTGAACACCGGCTTGGTTCCTCCTATGCTTGAGGACGAACAGTTTGAAGCCGTAATCAACGTAGCGGTCAATAATAAAATAGTACACTCGGTGCCTATCGGTATTACTGTAGGTCATGCACTGTCAGATTGGCGAAATGATGAAGCAAAACACTCTCATTTTCGTACCTGCAGCGGATGCCCAATAGAGCAGGCTCACGGGGCAACAAGCAATTTGAGTCTTTGGACAGACTCGGATGGCTCACATGTCAGATTTTGCATTGAAGAGCCGTGTTCTGTCGGTGCAGTATTAAAGCATGTATATAATACCAGCCTTGCAGGATTTTCCGCAAACGGAAGCAACTGCCACAGGGTTTGTCAAATAAACCACGCTGAGGGTAACTGCCGGTTAACTTTCGGAAACCACCCGACAAGATGGTCACAGGAGTGGTCAAACCGCGGTGACGGAACTTGCGGATTGACATGCCTGGATTGCTCAAGACAGGCTCCTGCAAGCCCGCATGACAATGCCTGGACTTCCAATAATAATCATACCCACGACTATAAATGCAAAAGATGCAAGCTTTCCACACATTCATCGTATGGCTGCGATACTTCAGACTGGGCTTTTGCAAGAGTAGGAGTTGTATGGGGTGGTTATCTTACCCATTCATATGATTATCGCTGTAGCTTATGCGGCTTCAAAACAGGAGAACTCGATTTTTACAACGGCACCAAAAGAACAACCGGCGGTGTTGCACGATGCGTATTCAGGCAGGACAGTGTCGGCTGGAGGTGTTATGGTTACTATATAACAAACTCCATAACAACTAACGTGTTGCACAGTGATCCCGTTAACACCGAACCCTTTTGGGGATGCCGCTCAACATGGTACGGCGGCCTTTACAATCAGTCGATGTATTAAGCATATTAAATGGGCTGTTGCACATTTTGCAACAGCCCCTTGACAAATTTAGACCAACTTTTTTCTATAAGTACAAATCTGTAAATTTTTCGCTCAGATAATCAACGTAGTATTTCGGGTTAAATGATTCACCTGTTGCTTTTTTCAGGAGCTCATCGGGGGTGAGTAAGGCGCCTTGTTTATGGACGTTTTCGCAGAGCCAGCCGGTTACCGGTGACAAATCCTCTTTTGCTATTGCGGCATCCACATCAACAGATTTTTTGATTGTGTTCATCATCTGCGCACCGTATGCGGTACCAACTGCATATGACGGGAAGTAGCCTGCAGCACCCATGCTCCAGTGAACATCCTGCAGAACACCGTCAGCAAGGTTGTTCGGGCGGAGACCTATGATTTCATTATATTTATCGGACCATAACCCGGGTAGATCCGAGACTTTTATATCACCGGTTATTATTCCCTTTTCAAGCTCGTAACGGACCATTATATGCAGGCTGTATGTAAGCTCGTCTGCTTCTATGCGGATTAACGACGGACGGGCAATGTTGATTGCACGGTAAAGCATGTCCGTATCCCAGTCACTAAAGAAATCAAATTTATCCTTCAGCTGCGGCAGGAGACGTCCGGCAAATGTACGGCTTCGCCCGATCATGTTTTCGTAGAGGCGGGACTGGCTTTCATGCATTCCCATTGAAGCACAGTCGGCGATTGCATAACGCTCCATTTCTTCGAGCATGTTCTGCTCATAAATTGCATGACCGCATTCATGGATGATTGAATAAACCGAAGAAAGCAGGCTTTCCTTATGATACTTGGTAGTTATACGGACATCGTTGCGGCTGACTGTTATGCAAAACGGATGCTCAACCTCTCCGACCTTTCCTCTCGAGCGGTCATATCCCGTAAATTCCGTAAGCCAGGGCATCATTGCTCTTTGTTTTTCGAGGTCAAAGGTACCTTTAATCTCTTTAGGCTGCTCGCCTTTTTCCATGATGTCTTTAAGCAGGGGAACGATTTTTTCACGCAGTGCACTGAAAAACCCGTCGAGCATTTCCACGGTTGCGCCTTTTTCATAATCATCGAGAAGTGCGTCATAAGGATGTTTTTCATATCCGTACCAGTCACATAATTTGCGTTGGTACGCAAAGAGTTTTTCATAATACGGAAGCATCATGTCATAATCGCATTTCTCTCTTGCTTTTTCCCATACCGACTGCGCTTCGGTTTGAAGTGCGCTGAAGGCTTGAAACTCTTCGGGTGGTACTGCCTTTAATTTTCTGTAGCTCCGTCCGAGCTCACGAGCCATTGCACGTTCATAATCACTAAGCTCACTGCTGTGTGACTCAAGTGTCTCTATGGCTTCTATTGTGTCGGGTGCAATAAAACGCTTGAAGCCTTCTCCGCTGAGCCAACCCATTGCCGCTCCCCTTGCGGAAATTGATTTTTCGGGAACACTAAGTGTAGCTGCATCCCAGTGCATCAATGTACCTGCCATGTTTAATGCTTGCCTTGCTGTATTTTTCTCAAACAGTAAATCCAATGCTTGTTGTTTTGTCATTGTATATATTCCTTTCACTATATTATTTAAGTCAACTAAACAGTACCGTATGCAAACGGGTCTGCTGCATCCTCCGCCGATTCTCCCATTGCAGCTGTTTTATTCGGACTGCTCCTGCCCTCAAGATTCGGTGCTCTGCGCTCGATTGCCGCAAGACCGATTTCGATATCCTCACGGGCTTCATCCGGTGTAAAGCATCCCACCGTCACCATGTCGCACGGACGGATGGTTGCATATGAAAATGAGAGTCCCACAAATGGAGTCACACGCCCGGCAGCCATTGATTTTATTGTCATAACCGGTTTTTTTGCGCTCCATATAACCTTGTGAATGTATTCAATTTCAACCTGCATCATATACCCCATGCAGTTATAGATTTGAATATATGTTTCAACATCATAACCCTGCTCGTCGGAGTAAACAATCAGCTCGGGCATATGTGCCGAAAGACCGGGAATCATGCCGTTATCACGTATCATCTTTGTATAGTCGGGAAGCCTGTCAATTAAACGTTTGTTTTTATTGACGAGTTCTTCGACAGAGCTGTGATGCGGCAGGCAAAAGGTTGCACCCGCATCGCTGCAGCCTTTAATAATTGCTTCGGTTTCTCTGCGGGCTTCGGGAGTATCATCAACATTGATAATCGGTGTGTCGATAAGAATAACTTTTTTACCTGTACGGTCTTCGGCGAGCTTAACGCCTTCAATGGTCACCGGGTTTTGTGATACCGGTGCCATGAGAGCATCAATGCCCTGAGATAGAAATACCTCTACAATATCTGCAATTGCTTCCTTGTTGCGGTTTCTTGCATTAATCATTTCATCGGCGGCAACCCCGCGATGACTCCAGCCGAGTATCCAGTTAGTTCCGATTAACATTCTCGGCAGCGAAACTCCTGCGACATTAGTACGGGGAAACTTATTATCTGTAAACATACCTTGCTACCCTTCTATAAATCCTTTTGCCGACAATACTTTTTCCGCTTGTGTCAGCTTGCTTTCGTTTACCATTACTACCGGGCCTGTGCAGCCCATTCCGCTTTGTGCATATATGCCTTCAGCCCATAGTGCTGTTACTGCATCATCTAAATCGGTTATCTCAATGCCCGAGATTTCTTCTGTAACAATCTCCTTCGGCGGTTCTTTAACAGCATCGCTTCCTGCGTCCGGAGCATTTGAGGCACGTAAGTTTTCAAGTATTGACTTCAACTTTGCCTTTTCTGCGGCTGCGAATTCTTTAGCGGCTACATCCTTATACTTGCCTTTTACCAGCTCTGCAGCAAATTCTATAGCATTTGCAACCACGGGAGCGCCCGATGCTCTTGAGAGAATCAGTACAAGCCTGTTAAAGCCTTGACCTATTCCCGGACCGTATCCCCATCCAAGTGATTCATAACTTCCGCCGGTGGTATATGAGCTCATGGTTTTCATTATGATGTTCCCGGTAAGCGGGTCTGTGACCAAAACATCACATTCTCCCGAAAGCATGTCATTACCGCGCATTATACTTCCGCCGTCCGCTCTTCCCGAATTTGCAAAGTTTATATCATACCCGTTTTTGGAAAGCTCCTTGAGTACCATTTCGGTTTTTTGCGCCCCGTCGACATTTAAAATCCCGACTGTGGGTTTTTTGACACCGCAAGCTTTGGCGGTAATAATCCCGTAGAGAGCATTTTTCACCATTCCCTCAACACGGTCGGTTGAGGATGTACCTGTGGTTGTTGCAATATACATTGCTTTGCCTTTCCCGGGGGTGACTACACGTCCGACGGTTGATACACCTATCGGGAAAAGATAATGCATTGTAACAGCTCCGTCAGCCTCATTGCTTCCCAGCATTTTCTCCATTATTTCGTGAGCGTCTTTATCACTCTCTGCGGTTACTGTTTTTACGCCGTCACATGTTTTGGTGCCTGCGTAAATAACATCAATTCCGCGCTTTGCAGCAAGTGCGGCTCCTTCAATCATGTTTTTCTCGCCGTGCTCACTGCCTGTGCCCGTTAGAATAATCTTCGGCTGTACGGATGTCTTTGCTTCTGTTTTTTCTGCACTTTCTGAATTTTCTGTTTTACTGCTGCCGCTGTTTTTTTGCAGAATAAATGACACTCCGTCAAACAGGTTTGTCATACGTCCAAGGAAAAGACTGCCTTTCCCGACAATCATACTGCGGTTTATTTTGCCCGACATTATATCTTCACGGGCAAATCCGAGATACGGCACACCTGACGGGATATGCCCCTGAGTAGGTGCCCAGCCCGGCATTCCGTGCTTTTCGGTAAATGCGTTTATATCACCCCGCTCGAGTTCTCCCCGCTTTACACCGAGAGCCGCAATCATTTTATAATTCGCCTGCGGTACATCCCCCGCTCCTGCCGGTTTTGTTATATCCGGGTTTTGCATTTCCACCGAATATTTATCGATATCTGCTATTTTTAAGCCCATTTTATCAAGCGGTTCGGTCACAAGTGCGGTTATTACAGCTTGAGGTGACGAGCCTGTTCCGACATCATGCTTCCCTGTGTATTCGCTTAATATTTCCGGGCTCACATCATCATTTTTTGATATAAGAGCTGCAAAGCCGCCCATTACATCCTCAAGCGGCGGAAGCTCTTTTTTGACATGGTCCTTTGCATTCATTCCAAGCTTGGCAATCGAACCGCCGGCGGCCACAACAACATTGTTATATGTTCCGCTTGCTACAAGAGCCGCAGCATGAATTACTGCATGGACAGGTGCTGCGCAAAAGGCGCGGATATCCGCTCCCGAGGCATTAAGAAATCCTGCACTTTCGGCTGCCGCTTTTGCAAGATTGCCGCCGCCTCTTTGGTTCATATCGCCGACGGCTTCCTCCGAGCAGTCAAGAACAAGGTCAATTTCGCTTTTATCTATGCCTGTTGTTTTAATTAAGTGCATAAGTGATAATGAACAGGATGCTTTTGAAATCAGGTTCTCCAGGATAATTTCCGCTGACAGGTTTGTATCTATATCATGTGCTTTTTTTACACAGCCTATCAAGCTTCCGTCATGGTATATCCCTTCGGCGTTTTCGTTATTGATTGCATTTTCAATATCGGCTTTATCTGTACCCTCACGGACGAGCGCAAGCAGCTCCTCGTCAACAAGCGGGTGTTTTTCAAAACCCGGTCGTGTTTTTGTGACAAACTCCTTATCGAGCATTACCAAATCAAAAACATCATTAATTTGCATAAGAATGTAAAACTCGTCCTGCGGCATAATTTCGCCGAACTTCCCGAAACGGTTAATATCACCGAGCGGCTTATCGTACCATGTTTCTCCCGCAAGAGTCATGTCAGCCGGAGTTTTATTTCCTATATAAACCTGATTCGGCAGGTATTTGAGCGCATCGTCATAGCTCCTAAGATGCTTCGGGAGTTCTTTGAGATAGTCGGATTCGGGATTGACTATGCGCTCTGTTATTTGTGTTGTTCCTCCATGTACCAGCATATCCGGCGCATGGACCAAAATATAGGATGAACCTTTAAGTACACTGTTCATTATATGAATACCTTTCATGATATTTTGCTTCGGGGAAATGAAAGCAGTGCAGCGGTTATGATGGACTGCTGCACCGCTTTGCTTAAATTGTGCATCATTTTCGGTTTCCAACATAGTTGGAGAGAAATTGGTACATTCTCCGTATTGGTTTGATTTATCAAACTAATACTAATACTAATACTAATACTTGCTGTATTGGCTGCGGATTGTTTCCATTTCTTTTTTGATTTCGTCAACATCGAGCACCATTTCCATCATACTGATCTGCTCATCGTAAACGTTATCATCTACAGCTTCTTTAATTATATCTTCACAGATATGATATACTGCGAGTCCCAACGAGACTCCTGTCAACGGACCTGCATACGTGGGGTCACCTGCTGTAACTGTCTCTGCGGCTAAACCTGCGGCTTCCGCTTCGGCTGCACCGATTACGACTATTACATTTTCTGCGCCGAGTTCCTCGGCATATTCCTTGACCCTCTTTTGGTTTTCCAGATCCATTGCACCTGCGGATGTTCAGACGAAGCATTCGGTCGATGAAAACACAATGTTTGCTCCTGCGGTTTTCAGACATTCATCGATTGCGGGACCCGGGATGCCGTCTCTGTCTCCTATGACGACAACCTTGCGATTTTCAAATAAACTCATCGTCGGCCCTCCTTTCCATGTAAATTATATTAAGGTAGTTTATTATGTAATTATGGATGTGCACTATAGATTTTCGTTGATCATTTTTTCTATATTCGCTTCATCAGAAGCGTACTATAGATTTTCTTTTATCATATTCTCTATATTCGCTTCATCAGAAGCGTACTATAGATTTTCTTTTATCATATTCTCTATATTCGCTTCTGTGCAGTCATCTTTTACAAGCTCTGTAATTTTCTCGCCGTTATTATATATCGCCATAACGGGAAGACCTAAAACCTTCTGTGCTATTGCAAGACGGCGCGCTTTCATTGTGTTAATTTTCACGAACTTAAGCTTATCACCGTATTTTTCTGCAAGACCTTCAACAACAGGCATCAGAGCCTTACACGGCTCACACCCGTCGCTGTAAAAATCCACAAACACCTTTCCGCTCGCCTGCAATACTTCAGGCTCAAAAGTTTCCTTATCAAGTTCAAGCATTTCTCTGTCTCTCCTTTATAAATTATTCCGACAATAACTGTTCTATGGAGAAAATCCATCTAACCACTTAATTTTTGTATCTCTTGAAATGGATTTTCCTAATGAACATTTCCTAGAATAGTTATCTGTTAATACATTACTTCGATAGGAAATGTTCTATATCCATTGCGGCGATTGCGCCGTCCGCTGCGGCTGTTACTACCTGGCGAAGCGGTTTGATTCTGCAGTCGCCGACAGCATATACACCGGGGACATTTGTCCGCATGTTTTCATCGGTCGGAATGTATCCTCTGTCCATTTTTATCTTGCTTTCAAAAATATCAGTTTGCGGAATAAGGCCAATAAATACAAACAGCCCGAAGGTTCCATCCTCTTCATCGGCTTTAAACTCCGTGAGCTCACCTGTTTTTTCGTTTTTGATAATGATGGTATCAAGTAGCCCTTCTTCGCCCTTGAGTTCCTCTACTACAGAATTATACACAAAGCTGAATTTCGGGTCATTTAAAACCTTCTGTTGAAGTGATTTTGCTGCCGTAAGCTCGGGCAGGTTTTGGATTATTGTTATTTTTCTTGCAAACCTTGCGATAAACATAGCTTCCTGAACAGCACTGTCTCCGCCGCCGACGACGTAAACCTCAAGCTCTTCAAAAAATGCAGCGTCACATGTTGCACAGTATGATACACCTTTACCGGTCAGTTCTTTTTCCCCGGGGCAGCCGAGAGTTCTCGGAAAAGCACCTGTGGCGATAATAACTGTTTTTGCGGAGTATGTACCTTTGCTGCCGGTAAGTGTTTTGACATCGCCGTCAAAACTTACGTCCTTAATATCATCTGCTTCAAACTCAACACCAAAACGTTCTGCCTGCTTAAACATTTTATCAATAAGTGACGGTCCTGTTTCCTCAAGGTCCGCACCCGGATAGTTATCAATTTCGTTTGTCATCGCCGCCTGACCGCCATGCTTTGACTTTTCGATTATCAGAGTCTTAAGCAGACCCCGCCCTGCATATATCCCGGCAGAAAGACCCGCAGGCCCTCCCCCGATAATTATTACATCATATAATTCATTTGACATATTAATGTTCATTCCTCTCCGAAAAATAACTAAATATACAGAATTAATAATTCAGAATGTAGAATGCAGAAATAATATACTGACTTGTTTATTGTTTTACTATTTAATACAAACTATTTTTCGTTTCTGCATTATCATTTCTTATTTACTTTATTTCACCTCGAATATTGTTTGTCCGTCCACTTCTGTGGAAAGAGCGTCAAGTGCTGTTGTCAGAATTTTACGCCGAAGCTGTTTTTCATCTGCCGGTGTAAGTGACGGGTTGCCGAGCGGATGAGGGATTGCAATGGCGGGAACAATTCTGTTTGCACCGACTGTCATTGATATCGGAGTAACCGTACAGACATGAACCACCGGGATTCCGGCACGTTCAATCTCTTTTACCATCGTTGCACCGCAACGTGTGCAGGTTCCTCACGTGGATGTCAGGATAACAGCCTGCACATTGTCATTTTTAAGCTTCTGTGCATATTCGGTTGCAAACTGTTTTGAGCTTTTTGTTGATGTTCCGTTACCGACGGTTGTGTAAAACTTATTGTGCAGCTTGCCGATTATTCCCTCACGTTCAAAATCACGCATGACATCGACGGGAAGAACCCTGTCGGCATCTGCATTTGCATAAACGGGGTCATAACCGCCGTGTGCCGTTTCGTATGTCGCATCGGTTAAGTCGTTAACGCCTGTGATATCGTACTCACCATATTTTGAAGCACTTGATGATTCGATTCTGTCGGGGTTTCCTTTCGGAACGATTCCGCCCGAAGTGACAATTGCAATGGTTGCCGATTTTATGTCTTTTACTGCATGGTTCGGCTCTACACGGTCAAAATCGGGCATCGGATACTCGGTGACAAAGGGTTTACCTGCCATTTTTTTAAGAAGCATATCAACCGCACGCTTTGAACCGCGCTCTTTTTCGAAGAAATTGACACGGGTATTGTTCGGAAGATAACCCTCTTCAATTGAAGCGCCAACCGGTTCTTTATTAACAAGCTTAATTGCGAGTGCAGCAACTGCGGGAACAGCATCACGCATACCTGCCGCACTATCCTTGGTTGCGATAATATACAGTTTATCCCTGAACATTTCGGCACCGGGATTCTCTACAAACATTCCGGTGATAACAGGAATATTTAACTCCTGCTTAACAGCCTCGCAGATAGTTCCGCATGCGACGCCGTAACGTCCGGCATTAAAAGCGGGACCGGCAATAAAAATATCGGGATTTGCGCTGCGAACCATATCTATGATTGCTTTTTTTGCATCGGCTAGGTTTTCATTAAAATATGAATCCCCGCACACCACGGTTTTGATTATTTCCGCTTTATCACCGAATGCGCCTGTCAGAGCCATACCCGGACCAACAGCACCGTCTCTGATTTCGGGCTTGTGGTCGGCAAATTCCTCTCCGCCGATTCCTGCGAAAAATTGATTTATATAATGGACAACTTTAATTTTACTCATATGTTAATTTTATCCTTTCTACCTTGCGCTGAGGCGGCTAAAGCCAAGCTCGTTTGTTGAACCGGTGATTGCTTGGATTTCGACAGTAATGCTTCCGTCTTTTTCAAGGCTTCCGGCATATCCGCCTGCTATTTTCTCGGTATAATCAAGAGTGCCGATTACACGGTCGAGTTTAGGCAATGTAATAACCTGATTTGCATTTCCGGCTGTAACAAGAGCGTCAGCTTTCGGGTCTGCATCGGCAAGAGATTGTGATGTTCCGTCACGCCCTGCATACTCGTCGGTAATAATAACCGTGTGAGTATCGGTTTCTTCGATTTTTTTACAGTTCATAATGAGGTCGGTATCGGGATTTCCGAAGCCCTCCTGCGAAATTATAACACCGTCGAGGTCGAGATAATCAACAAGCTTTGCAGTCCAGTCGGATGAACGTTCCTTATCGGCGAGATAAACATTTTCATTTGTAATAATCATCGCACAGAAATTCAGTGTTTTTCCGTGTTCTTCAAAAAGGTCTTCAATAACGGGGTTGTTTTGATGATGATATGTTGTATTTTTGTCACATGCCGAAACACAGTTTCCGCTCAGAATAGCTCCGTCCATGATTTCGGTGGGACTGAGCATTGTAGTAAGTGACTGTTTCATATCCACACCGTAAACATATGTATCATGCAGCAGCCCTTGGCTTTGAAGCATTTGAACGTAACCTACACGAGGCAGGCCGGGATATTTTTTAATCGCTTCCATTATTGAGGGATACTCATATGTTTTCACTTCATCCGGAGTAACGTTAACGCCAAGCTTACCAAGTGCATAAGCGATTTTTAGTCCGGCTTTGCGGATGGCGGCTTCGTACTCGTGTGCTGTCAGGCCGTCTTTTGGCGTGAAGTCGACAACGAGGTTGTATGTTGCGGAAAATGGAGTGTACTCGGCTCCGATGCCCGCCATATCAACGATACCCTCTTGGAAACCAACGATTTTTCCTACAGTAACAACTGCCGCACCTTGCAGAACATGTGTTTTGCCAGAGCCGACGGTGTTTAATTTTGTTATGACTCCCGGAAAAACATCTCCCGGCCCTTCGACCTTGGCACGAGGCTCGATAACGTCCTTAACAGGAGTTATGCGAATGCTTTCACCCGGTCTTGCAACGTCAAAGCAGACCGCTTTAAGATGCTCATCCTCCAATGCCAATGCTTCAAGCTCCTTGGTATTTACGTATAATATACCATCCTTGACGCTTGATTTATCAGCCGTTTGGATATCGCGTATTTGAATATAGCCGACTTCCAGTTTCAAACCATGACCCTCCTTGTTTAAATTGTTCCCGGATTATATCCGTGTTTATGTTTGATTGTATTGCTTTCGCTTTTCCCGGTTTATTCACTTTTTTATTTATAGTTGCTTTGCTCTTGCTTCCAACACCGGGCTTATCAGTGATAAATCGACGACCTGCATATCATTTTTATATTGCTCCGGCAGGTTTTTATGCGTAAACTTCTCTGCTGTTAAAATAGTTTCTTCAATAATCTTTAAGGATTGTAAATCAAGCTCTGCAGATGCTTCTGACAGTAAAACGGTTTTATAGAATGTTTCGTTAGGTTTAACTCCGCCTGTCAGCGGATGTGTCTGTAATATATAACCTTTATGGACCAAATCACGTGTATGTATAAACACTCCCATGAGGTCCGTATCCGAAAAATCAACCCGGAATCTGCTTTTATATTTCTCCGAAACAAGCGGATTATTGGTAACAATTACATCCATCCCGGCTCCATTTCCACACTCATATGATTGTACGATATTTTCAAATCAAGAGCAACCCCTTTTTAGGGATAATTTTGCATTGCTTCGGTATAGTAATCGGCATCCAGTTCCGCAGGCGATGTGTTTTTGCTGAGCCGGTGACGGATATGGAAGCAAAGCGCACAACCCGTGGGATAACCTTGCGGTTCCGGCGAAAACCCCAACGCTGTTGCATATTGTAACAAAGCTTTAACCCCTCCGCTCCGAAGCGCTTCAAAAACCGGATACTTTCCATCCGGAATACCGCCGATTACCTCATTTAACGGCAGAATTATCCCTGTACATCCCGGAGGAATGAAGTTACCATACATATCGACATGGAAATGGTCGCCCGATAACAGGTTGCTGCAAGGACGGGAGCTTTGTATTGCGTCAACGGGTTTGTTCGGAACGTATTCTTTTTCAATGTTTATAGCACGGCCGCTCAAATGTATACCGTAACTGCGTGCCGTATTATAAACGTAGTCAGGTGATATAAGCTGTTCCAACTCTTTTCTTGTATGTGTTTTCCCTCTGTCCACTTGTGACATTACGTTAAGAAATCTATCCTGCCATATAAAGTACCCGAATCCGGCACTTTGACATACCTCTGCAAGTGTTAATGGTAAATCCAACGGTACATACTCCGCATGATAAGGATCCAGTGATATGCATAATGCATCGGCACCTGCACGCTGTAACTCCTTTAATTTTTGCTTAACTTGTTGCCTGTCGGTTGCCCAATATGCATTTGTTTCAATATAGCTTACAGAAACATCATGTTTCACGGCTGTTTGAACCAGCATTAACAAACCGTCAAAATCAAGAAAAGGCTCACCACCGCCGATATGTACCGAATGGCAGCCGCCTTCACGAAACTGTTTACAAACATATTCCGCCGTATCAGCATCAATATATCCGTCAACCCGCTCGGGAGAACAAGCATACAAGCAATGACGGCACGCCGCATTACACCGGTAATTCGCCATTATCCCGCCATGCTGCAAACGCACAATTGTTTTCATTTTATTACCTCTCCGAATCGGTCATATCCCTGTCTCCGTAATTTTTCGGCCCATATATAATTGGTAAGTATTATTCGTTTGAATCTGATTATCATGTTTTTCAACAGTCTTTTTTACTTCAGTGTATAAAGCGGTTCTGTTTTCCTCGGGTAATGCTCTGTGGTCGGAGAAAGTGTCAAGTAACTTTATATATTTTTCTGCATCATAAATATTTGCTTTATCATAAAGCTTCATTGTTACATCTGTAAAGCCGTATTTTTCCATTCCTTCAAACCGAAAGCTTTTATGTACTTCGGATGGTTTTTTCAAGTAGTCTACAGTATATTTTGTTGGCTTATCATCCCTGTTGCCGATATCATAATGACTGTAATAATATATTGTATAAATTGCTTGTAATTCTTCAGAGAGCTTTTTATTTTCGTGCGAACTCCAATTGCTGCGAAATAAAACAAACGCACCGCCATTTTTAAGCAGCTTATAAACCTTTGGACAGCCAACCGCTTCATCTACCCAATGAAATGCCGATGCGGCATATATTAAATCATAGTAATTTTCATTTAGAGCTGCATCTTCAAACGTTGATGTAATTACTCTGAAATTACTGTACTTTTTATACTTATCAACCAAAAACGCGGACATGTTTGTTCCCATCTCAACGGCAGTCACATCATAACCGTTATCAAGAAACGGAGCAGTTGCCTTACCTGTACCGGCACCTATTTCCACAGCTTTTTTATTTCCTCCTTGATTAGTCCTATTACTATAATCTAATGCATCCTTAAACAACTCATCAGGATAATCCCACCGGATTTTATCATATTCGGCAGTAATCTCATCAAAATGAACTCTCCGCTCACATTCCCACCCCGTCTTAGCCATAAATTGCCTTCCTCTTTTTACTTAATTTTTAATCAATAATGATTTTGAATAAATACTCATAAACTACATATTCAACACTAGTTCCCCAACGTTCTTCAAACGAAATAATACTTTCACCCGGTTCCAAAACATCAATAAATGAACCTGTATAGAACATTTCCGAGTATTTATCATCAACCGAATCCATTAATGTATAATCTGAATCGGCAGGTACTAAGAGCTTACGCACCCAACTTCCATCCACAAATCTGCGGACATTAAAGCGTCTGTTTGTATTTGATTTCCCTTCAACAATTACTTGAAAATCATCTCCTATATGTATTGAAAGCAAATCACCGGCAATACTTTCTATATCCAACGGTTCCCCACTTGCAGACAATCCATCACCACCCGCATGCACCATCCGCTTGAAAGGCTCATAATATATCCCGTTTGATAAAATCCTGACACTCCCAACAATTGAACCGCTAGTTGAAGAACTAGAGCCATTTTCATGGTTATTAAGAGAGTCATTTGTTGTACAACCTATAGTATATGCCATTATCACAACAGCACAAGAAATCCCCGCCATTATTATTGCCTTCCTAGAGAACAACCTTTTTATCACAAGCAATACCTTTCTTAGATGGTTAATTATATCCGATTATAGTACATTCAAGACTTTTTTGTTGACGTGTTTTACAGTTTGCATAAGTTGGTTTTATCTGTGTTTGGTGGTATGAATAAAGGTAAAACAAGGGCAAATTTTCTTCTATTTTAACGCTACGCTTTTGTGGATTTTAGTTTTTCAAAATCAACTATTTCAGCAAGTTCAACCATTAATGCTAATTGATCAGACGTTACCCCTTTAGCAAATCTTGTTACCTCACTATACAATTTTTCACTACGATCTTTCCTCAGTATTGTTTTTATTGGTAAAACAGGTTTTAACGAAACGGTTCTTACATCAGTCTTAAGTGCTGTACATGGTACATTACAATTTGCTTCTTCATCTTTTTTGAATCCCATGGCTATTGTGACCGTTCCAACCATTTTATCTGTAACAACCCATTCATGTAAATTATTGTAATCACCTATCATTTGTGCATTATAAAGAATATTCATTAACGGTAGCAACACATCGAGTTTCATATCAGTTGTACCGTCATTTGCAAAGGTAAAATCACTTTTCTTTAAACTACCGTTTTTTGCCAGATTAAAGAAATACTTAGAACTCATGGGTTTTGTGTTTCCGGTTAAGTGCATGAAATTCTTAGCAAAAAATGAAACTTCATAAAGACTGATTACTTCATCACGTATTGCTACAAAAAGCACGTTCTTATTTATGTAATTATCCTTATACGCTTGTGCTGCAATACGTAATATCTCTTTCGCTTCCTCAAAAGTTTTACGCTTCATTTTCATATGCATTGAATGTACTCCTTTGCGTTTAAATGGGGCGTGGCGACCCGTAGGTCTGCACTCCGCCCCATTAATGACTGATTTTACGCTGCCCGCCAGCATCCGGCATATAAAT